>OIAA01000430.1_pt1 | contig 17911 bp, 13 predicted proteins | sample 1580591 | NCBI WGS metagenome assembly OIAA01 (sample SAMEA3882556, study PRJEB24775) | human gut metagenome | biome: human-associated habitat; feature: intestine environment; material: feces | place: Netherlands | collected 2009/2010
ATTTCCATGCCCCAGAGCGAGGGGGAAAAGGGGGAGGTGACTTTCTCTTTAAGGCGGCGTAGCCGCCGCTCTTTTGCTCCCCCTTTTCCCCCTTCCCGCCCGCAGGCGATCCCCGCCGCAGCGGATTTTCTTTTTGGTACTTTTTCTTTTGTGAGGTGGTAATATGACCGAGAATTATCGAGGCTGCTACGAGTATTTGAGCGCACAATATCCGGAGGTCGGAGGCTATGAGTTTTATAAAGAGCTGTTTCCGGACAATGAGAACTCCGGAGAACGGCACACGGATTTTTCCCATCCGAACGCTGTGTATCTGTATCGGGACGAACAGAGCGAGGATAAGAAGCTCCGGCGCAGGAAGATGTATAACGACACATGGGAACAGGATTACATGGAGTTTGTCGAGGGGAACAGCCTTACTTTGTGCAGCGGTCTTGCATATCGCAGAAAGGAGAACAGGCTGGAGAACGCCCAGCGGATGTATGCTCTGATCTTCGATCTGGATGGCGTAGGTCTTGCCGAGCTGCGCAACCTCTTTCTGCGCTTTGGCGGCGATCCGGAGCGAGTGCGCCGGTTGCCGATGCCGACTTTCCTTGTTCTGTCGGGGACAGGGCTGCATATCTACTATGTTTTCCAGCAGCCGATTGACCTATACCCGAATATAAAAATTCAGCTTAAAAGTCTGAAATATGACCTCACTTTCCGGCTATGGGAGTATGGCAGCACTTCGCAGGTCAAGGCGATCCAGTATCAATCCATCAATCAGAGCTTCCGCATGGTGGGCAGCATCAATGACAAGCATGGGACGGAGCTGGTCGCTTTCCGTACCGGAGAACGGGTAACGCTGGATTATCTGAACGCCTACGCAAAGCCAGAAAACAGGGTGGATGTCAATAAGCCTTTCAGCCCATCCAAAATGACACGAGCTGAGGCGAGGGAGGCATATCCGGAGTGGTATGAGCGTGTTGTTGTGAGAGGCGAGAAAGGACGCAAGAAGTGGGATATTGCCGGAAAGGTGCATGGTGATGATCCGTATGCGCTCTACCATTGGTGGCTGCGGCAGATCGGAGAGATAAAGGGCGGGCATCGGTATTTCTTTTTGATGTGCCTTGCTATCTATGCTTACAAATGCGGTGTGTCGAAGCAGCAGCTCCGGCAGGATATGAAAGAGGCTTTTGATGATCTGCAGATGGTGAAGCATGAGAACGCATTGACCGAGGAAGATATACGGAGTGCGCTGGAAGCCTACGACAAGGAGTATTACAATTTCACGATTTCCGATATTGAAGCTCTGACCGATGTTCGCATCGAGCGCAACAAGAGGAATGGTAGATCACAGAAAGAGCATTTGAAAAGAGCAAGGGCGGTGCAGGAAGTGGATTATCCTGGCGGCACATGGAGAAGAAAAGGGGCAGAAGAAAAGAAAGCGCAAGTCTATGCGTGGCGGCAGGAGCATCCAGAGGGACGCAAGGCCGATTGTCATAGGGACACCGGACTTGATCCGAAAACGATCCGCAAATGGTGGGACACCGTACCGGAGGGGCATATAACGGTCAAAATACGCCCATCACAGGCTTTGAGCGATCTGTTGGTGGAGGAATTTAAGAAAGGGCTGTAAACGCCCCAGAAACGCCCTACAAGGCGTTTTCGGGGCGGGTAAGGGTTTTTATATTACCCCACCGAAAACGAGGCTTGAAAACCGCGCGAAATAAGGCTTTTTCACCCCCTAAATGTACACGCTGCGGTGTTACCATATAGAAAGCACTGTTCATAGAAAAGTTGCAAAAAACATTTGCAATGCACTTGCAAATGTCACGAATATTGAATATAATATTAGTGCAAGCTAAAAATGACGAGGAAAGGAGTGCTATTATGGCTAAAGGAAATATGACGATAAGAATGGAGCCGGAGCTGAAAGCACAGGCGGCAGCTCTCTTTAAGTCCCTCGGAATGGATTTGAGTACGGCAACGGGTATTTTTTATCGACAGGCACTTAGGTGTCATGGACTTCCCTTTGAAGTCAAGGTTGACGAGCCGAATGCTGTTACCTATGCGGCGATGGAGGCGGCAGAAAAGGGAGAGGATATGTATGGTCCGTTTGATAGCGTTGCAGATCTGATGGAGGCGCTGAATGCTTAAGCCGGAGTTTTCGGGGCAGTTCAAACGAGATTACAAGCTTGCGATCAAGAGAGGCTGCGATCCGAAGAAGTTGGAGGAAGTGATCACGCTGTTGTGTAACGAGCAGCCGTTGCCGGAGGCGTATCGAGATCATGCTCTCACTAATTCCAGAAATTATAAGGACATGAGAGAATGTCACATCGAGCCGGACTGGCTGTTGGTCTATAAAGTTGTTCGGCAGACTTTGATTTTGAAATTGATAAGGACGGGATCTCATAGCGATTTGTTTTGAGATTAACTCTGGATGAAAGAGTGGTGATGATATTTGGCGGGTGTAATAACGGAAATTGCAATAGAATGTGGCGTGTCGGAACAGGCAGTTCGTGCATGGTGTAGGCGAAACCATGTTGCGAAAGATGCGAAAGGAAGTTTCGCAATCAGCGAAAGTCAAAAAACCGCCATATATCAGCATTATTTAGGTGTTGAACGAAAGCAAGTTTCGCAACCGGCGAAAGCAAGTTGCGAAACTTGCGAAACCACTTTGATCGCTATGCTGCAGGGAGAATTAGACCGGAAAAGCGAGCAACTTGCTGTAAAGGACAAGCAGATCGAGGAACTGAACGCAAGGTTGGCGGAGGTCAGCTCGGCGTTGGTGACGGCACAGCAGACTGCGGCAGCGGCCCAGGCTCTCCATGCTGGGACGATGCATCAGCAGCTTCTTTCCGGCAAGGCCGGAGCCGATCAGCCGGAGCGTGAGACAGAACCGGTTCAAAAGCGTAGCTGGTTTAGTAAGTTCTTTGGGGACTAAACAGAACGACAAATCGTAAGTTTTAAAGGAGAAATACTATGGGATTATTTGGTAAAAGCAAAAAAGAACGAGAAAAAGAATACATGAGCAAATTAGATGTTCCATCGTGTTTAAAAGAAAATTTTGAATTGATTATTGATGATGCATTTACAATTATGGGGGTTGGAACAGTTGCCACAGGAAACATATTAATAGGGATGTGCAGAGAAGGGGAAAATGCGTGTATTTATAAAGCAAATGGAGATATCTTAGAATCCAGAATTACTACTGTCGATGTACATACAAAAGAACGAAAAGCAAATGGTTGTGGATATAAAACAGAGCATGTTGGACTTGGGTTACGAGGAATTTCCAAGGAACAATTAGAAAAGGGTGATAAAGTACTTGTAAAGAATGCCAATATGTATGGAATGTAATTACAAATTCAAGTTTGTCAATTTGCCCTTTGAGAGAGGAGAAATCCTTTTCTCAAAGGGCTTTTTCTATTTATACGGATATTCGCAAACTACAAGATAAAGCTAAAACTTCATATACTCTAAGCACAAGGAGGTTGAGGTTTGGCTATGAATAACAGTTTAGCAGAAGTACGCCCGGAACTTGTTCCTGAGTGGTCAGAGAAGAACTTACCGCTTAAACCTGATGAGATTACTTTCGGTTCAAATAAAAAAGTATGGTGGAAAGGTGCTTGCGGTCACGAATGGCAGACAAGCGTTAAGGCTCGTTCTAATGGAGAAAAATGCCCGATATGTTCCGGTGCGAGAGTGATTGCAGGGATTAACGATTTGGCGACATTAGAGCCGCTACTGGTAAAGCAGTGGTCGAAAAAGAATAAGATAAAACCGACAGAAGTTTCTATTGGTTCTCATAAGAAAGTGATATGGAGATGTGAAAAAGGACACGAGTGGGAAGCTGCCGTTAAGAGCAGGACAATAAATAAAACAGGTTGTCCGTACTGCTCTCATAATAAAGTGTTGGCAGGATTTAATGACCTTGCAACACTTCTGCCGGATATAGCTGCCGAGTGGTCGGATAGAAATTATCCGTTACTTCCAACTCAGGTTACGGTCTTTGCCAATCGTAAGGCTTGGTGGAAGTGTAAGGATTGCGGCAGAGAGTGGAACACCCTTATTTCTACTCGTTCCGGTGGGAGCAAATGCCCGTATTGCAGTGGGTACATATTCCTGAAAGGGTTTAATGATTTGCAGACAACACACCCTGAAATTGCTTCGGAGTGGTCGGAGAAGAACTTGACATTGCAACCTGATGAAGTAAATGCAAAATCGAGGAAAAATGTCTGGTGGAAGTGCAGAAAATGCGGAAACGAGTGGAAATCAGTTATCAATGCCCGTGTGAAAGGTACGGTATGCCCCGTTTGTGCGGAGAGAGAAGTCCTTGCCGGATATAATGATTTGGCGACAACAGACAGTCAGCTTCTTAGCGAATGGGATTATGAACAGAATAAACTGAAACCTACAGAGGTATCACGAACTTCGGCAAAGAGAGCGTGGTGGAAATGCAGACACGGTCATTCGTGGAGTATGAAGATAAATGAAAGAACGATATTGAATAAAGGCTGCCGAATTTGTGAGCAGGAGTATTTGTCATTGTTTCCTGCTTTGGCTGTCAGCTATTATTCTAATAAGAAAGGCTTGAAAGCAGAACTTGGTTCTGACCGATTGCTTGGAGTTCCGCTTGAAACATACATACCTTCAGAAAAGTTGGCTATTGAGTCGGGAAGTGCTGACGAGAATATAGAAATAATGAAAGCCTATATGTGTAAGCAACGAGGGATAAGGCTGATTAAGCTGCCGATGAAAGGCACAGAACTGGATTATGCCAATAATTTAAAGAAAGCTTTTCAGAGCGTACATATATTTATTTCTTCTGATACAGAGGAAGATGTGGAGATAATCAAAAATACATTTGAAAGATGGAGGGACAGCCAATGAGAGAGAAAACCTATCATCTATACTTAAATGAAGAAGAACGAAGCCGAGTGATACAATCGCTCATTGAACTGAAGAACAATTTAGCAGCTCAGGGACGATACACCGATGCAGTAGATGATGTCCTCTGCAAAGTGCTTGAAGCAAAGAAAAAGAAATTGAAAATTGAATACATTTAGAACGTGTTTTGCCGTCTGTTTCCTAACCGGAGCAGGCGGCTTTTTTAATTTCCAAAAATTTTTTTGAAATATTTTTGGAAAAGCGGAGATTTTGGGTGTGCATTTCATACCCCTTTGTCCAAATGAGTGAAGGGGTTCATTCCGGATAGCAAAAACGGAAGCCTTTTCGCTTGAAAATTGAATAAGTCATTCACTAAGACTTTATTTCTGATGATAGCCACTTTAGCAGGTACGCCGTGATTTCTGTATTTCAGAATAGCGAGAACTCCGGCTAAGAGTATCAGGTTGCCCCTGATATGGCGATGACAGTCAGAATGATAATGATACTTCTCTACGGAGCTGGCGGAGTACCCGGCAGAGGTTAGAATCCTATGATACAGATAAGCAGTCTGTTCCTTAGTGACTTCCCATAAGCATTTTGCTTGGCAAGGGGTGTTGAGAACAAATATTGCTATGACCGATTAGGAAATGAGTCGGTCAGGTACATAGCCATAATGCGGTGGCTATGAATTTTCAGAAAGGAGGGCAAAAAGAAGTGTCAAACTGTAAAACGATTTCCGTATGTAACCAGAAAGGCGGAGTCGGAAAGACCACCACAACAGTTAATCTCGGAGTCGGGCTTGCAATGCAGGGCAAGAAAGTATTGCTCATAGACGCAGACCCGCAGGGAGATTTAACGACTTGTCTTGGTTGGCAGGATACAGACGGCTTGGGTATCACGCTTGCAACGAAACTCACAGATGTAATCAATGAAACGATGACAGACCCTATGGTTGGTATCCTGCATCACGAAGAAGGTGTTGACCTTGTTCCGGCAAACCTTGAGCTTTCAGCAATGGAATTTAACCTTGTAAACGCAATGAGCAGAGAAACTACACTCAAGAATTATCTGAGTCAAGTGAAGAACAGATATGATTATGTAATTATAGACTGTATGCCTTCACTTGGTATGGTTACTCTCAATGCTTTATCGGCGGCAGACAGTGTTATCATTCCGGTTCAGGCTCAGTATTTGCCTGCAAAGGGTATGACACAGCTTGTGCAGACCATTTCAAAAGTAAAGAAGTATATCAATCCGGATATTAAGATAGATGGTATGCTGCTTACTTTGGTGGATAGCCGAACAAACCTTGCAAAGAGTACGGTGGAAGCACTCAGGGCAAACTTCGGTAATCAGATAAGGATGTATCGAACACAAATCCCGATTGCCGTAAAAGCCGCTGAAACTTCTTCCAAAGGCAAGAGCATTTATGCTTATGAGCCAAACAGCACAGTGTCTAAGGCATACGCTGAATTTACAAAGGAGGTGTTAGCCGATGGCAGGAAGAAAGAGCGACTTCACTCTCACGAAGCTCGATGATTTATTTACCACGCAGGCACAGCGAGATGAAGAACAGCTTTCAAAAATCCGAGATATTCCATTGGAGCTGATTGATGATTTTCCCGACCATCCGTTTAAGGTCAGAGACGATGAAGATATGATGCAGCTTGTGGAGAGTGTCAAGGAAAGAGGGGTTATTACTCCGGCAACGGTAAGGCAGAAAGAGGACGGCAGATATGAACTTGTTTCAGGACACAGACGAAAGCGAGCGTGTGAACTGGCAGGATTTGAAACACTGAGAAGTGAGATTGTAGACCTGAACAGAGATGAAGCGACCATTTTAATGGTTGAGAGTAATTTCCAGAGGTCAGAGATATTGCCAAGTGAAAAAGCCTTTGCCTATAAAATGCGTTTGGAAGCAATGAAAAGACAAGCAGGCAGACCTACAAAAAATAATTTAGTCCCAGTGGGACAAAATTATTCAAGGGAAGAACTTGCTGCACAAAGTGGAGAAAGTCAAACACAAATACAGCGTTATGTTCGTCTGACAAACCTTGTTCCTGAACTGCTTGAATTTGTTGATGAGGGGCGTATTAAAATGCGTCCTGCCGTAGAACTTTCTTACCTTGATGAAGATTGCCAGCGTGATGTGGTTGACGAAATCGACCTGAATGACGCTACCCCGTCACACGACCAGACAATCCGTATGCGAAAGTTATTCAACGAGGGCAACCTTACAACAGAAGCAATCCACGCTGTTATGTCTGAGGAAAAGCCGAACCAAAAGGAAAAAATCGTGTTGAGGGGCGACAGAGTAAGACAGCTTATCCCGAAAAATATTTCCGTCAGTCAGACAGAGGATTTTGTCTGCAAAGCATTGGAGCATTACAACAAGTTCTTGCGTAACCGTGCAGAGCGTGACAGCAGATAGCCTGTTTTACAGTTCCCCTTTCTCACACTCTAACCTCTTAGTTATACTTTTACCTACCGAAAATGATATATACTATCTCACTTGAATATAACTATCTCAAAGTATATGTCTATCTCTAAGGGGCAATCGCACAGTATGAACGGACTGGAGGTGTATGGTAAAATGAAAAATTAACGAAAAATCCGCATTTGTTTTTCGGCAGGTAAATCTTGTCGTAAGAGAAAATCCACAAAGGCACATCGTAGAGATACGGTGTGTTTTTCAATTTTTACAGGAGGAAACGCAATGATAAAGTCAAAATTCAAAAGAGTCACGTCGCTTTTCTTGGCGACCCTTATGTGTGTGACCACTTTTGCAGGCATTGGCTCGACAACAGCATATGCTGCTTCGGGAGAAAAAGCCGATGTTTATATGGTCGATTTCCCTCGTGATGGCGATGCTAATTACGATGGGGTATGGGGACACAGCAATTTGACCTTGAAAAATGGTTGGCATACCGGACGTTCCAATTTTACCAATCTTAAGGCTATTGGCTCATACTCAGGCAATGTTGCTTATTGTATTGAGCCGGGAATTTCGCTCAAGGTCGGTCAGACAATGAATAAGTATGACGAAAATTATTTTAATAACCTTGCATCCAACGGGGTTATTTCCGGAGATGAAATCCGTCTTTTCGTTGGTCGTATTTTACAGTATGGCTATCGTGGGACAATCTCGACATCTTGGAGGTCACAGAATGAAGCAGCAGCAAACAGCATTGCACAGGCTTATGCCACACAGCTTCTTATCTGGGAAACTGTTATCGGAGAGCGTGATGCGAACTTCAATCATGTAGCAGCCAGTGGTTGCAGCAATGTGAAAGATGTCATCAATGCAAAGCATCCGCTTCGCAATAAGATTTTCAGTTATTACAACAGTATGGTGCAGAGTGTACAGAACCATGCGACCATACCGAGCTTTTGTAATAAATCATCCGGTTCGGCAAAGACAATAGAACTTGAGTGGAACGGAAGTAAGTACACAACTACTCTGACAGACTCCAATAATGTGCTGTCCAAATATAATTTCAAGGCAAGTATCAGTGGAGTGAGCTTTTCAGTGAATGGTAACAAACTTACTGTTTCTATGGATACTGCACCGAGTAAGGAATTTACCATTACCGCAACGAAGAAAAATGCAGTCCGCAGAGGTGTGGTTGTATGGTCAGAGGGCAAACACGGTCAGAACTCCAGTGTGCAGGATGTTGTCAGCTATGCTCAGGAAGTAAGCGACAGTATCAACGGTTATGTGAAGATGAAAGTCAGCTATGGTTCTTGTCAGATTGTAAAGACCAGTGAGGACGGCAAGGTTGACGGTATTAACTTCACGATTACCGGAAACGGTATCAATCAGACGGTTACAACAGCCAATGGCGGTAAGTTCCAGATTGATAATCTTATGCCGGGTATCTATACTGTAACCGAGCAGGCATACGATAAGTACGAGCCGCAGGAAACACATAGAGTTACTGTTGTAGCAGGACAGGTTGCAAAGGTCAATTTCAATAACAAATTGAAGCGTGGCGACCTTCAGGTAGTGAAGTCCTCAGAAGATAATCTTGTTGAAGGTATGAAGTTCCATCTTTTCGGTACTTCTCTTTCCGGTGCTGCTGTTGACCAGTATGCAGTTACAGACAAAAACGGTGTGGCAACTTTCAAAGATGTGCTTATCAGTGGTTCTGAACCATATACTCTTGAAGAAGTGGACACAGCTATCCGTTATGTTGTACCGAAAAATCAGACTGCACCAGTGAAGTGGAAAGAAGTAACCACAAGAAACTTCAATAACATTTTGAAGAAATTTACTGTAACAGTAACAAAGAGCGACGCTGAGAAAGGCGAAGCACAGGGCAATGCCAAACTTTCGGGAGCAGTTTACGGTATCTATAAGGACGAAACGCTTGTAGATAAGTATGTTACTGATGAAAACGGTCAGTTCACTACCAAAGAATATGTTTGTGATATCGACTGGACAATCCGAGAAATTACACCGTCAGAGGGATATTTGCTTGATAAGACTATCCATGAAGTGGGTGCAGACCCGAAACTTTATGAGGTGGAACACAATCTTACTTCCAATGATGTAACCGAGCAGGTAATCAAAGGCAATGTGGCTATCATCAAACATACCGATGACGGAGAAACAAAGATTGAAACACCTGAAAAGGGTGCTTCCTTTGAGATTTACCTGAAATCTGCCGGAAGCTATGACGCAGCCAATAAAGACGAGAGAGATACTATCGTATGCGATGAAAATGGCTTCGGTCAGACAAAAGATATGCCGTATGGTATTTATACCGTACACCAGACTTCCGGTTGGGAAGGCAGAGAGATGATGGACGATTTTGATGTGTTCATTTCACAGAACGCACAGACCTACCGTTATCTTATCAATAACCGTAACTTTGAGAGCTTTGTCAATGTAGTCAAGGTGGACGCAGAAAGCGGAAAGAGTATTCCGTATGCAGGAGCAGGATTTAAGATTTACGACCCACAGGGCAATCAGGTCAAAATGACCTTTACTTATCCGACACCGACCACGATTGATGTGTTCTATACCGACGCAAATGGTTCTCTTGTAACACCTGAGAAATTAGATTACGGCAAGGGATATTCCATCGTAGAGGTACAAGCTCCATACGGATATGTACTTGATGATACTCCGGTATATTTTGATATTACCGAAGAAAATTCCACAGAGGAAGGCGGCGTAACTGTTGTGAAAGTCAATAAGCCGAATATGGCACAGAAAGGTACTATCACGGTTGAAAAGACCGGAGAAGTATTTAGTGGTGTCAATGTAAGTGGTTCTGAGGACAGTGATGTTATTTATCAGCCTGTTTATGAAGTGGCAGGACTTGAGGGTGCAGTTTATGAAGTCCGTGCTGCGGAAGATATTAGTACACCGGACGGTACACTCCGCTATTCAAAGGGCGAAGTGGTAGATGCTATCACAACAAGCTCCGATGGATTTGTTAAGAGCAAAGAACTTTATCTCGGAAAATACGAGGTCAAGGAAATTACCGCACCTGATGGAATGGTAGTGAGTGGCGAAACACATACGGTTGAGCTTACTTATGCAGGTCAGAATATCTCTGTTACCGAAACTTCCACATCATTCTATAACGAAAGACAGAAAGTTCAGGTAAGCCTTGCAAAAGCCATTGAAAAGGATAAGACATTTGGTATTGGCGACAACGGAGAAATCAAAAATATCAGCTTTGGTCTTTATGCCGCAGAAGATATTGTATCTGCAAGCGGTACCGTTATTCCGGCTGATGGACTGATTGAGATTGTCAGCGTAAATGAAAATGGAACTGCTGTTATGAAGTCAGACCTTCCGTTTGGCAAATACTATGTCAAAGAGATTGCAACCGATGAGCATTATATTCTCTCTGATACGAAGTATCCGGTTGTATTTGAATACGCAGGTCAGGATACCGCAACAGTTGAAATCAAAGTGAATGACGGAAAAGAAATCAAGAATGAACTTATCTATGGTTCTGTATCAGGTAAGAAGATTGACGAGAATGGAGAAGCACTTGAGGGTGCTGTTATCGGTATCTTCAAAGCCGAAGAAACAGAATTTACAAAGGATACTGCACTTATGACGACTACCTCTGCAAAAGACGGTAGTTTTTCTTTTGCAAAAGTTCCTTATGGCAAATGGATTGTAAGAGAAATCGAGCAGCCAAAGGGATTTGTTCTTGATGAAAAAGCGTATGAGGTCAATATCAGCAAAGCCGAGCAGGTAGTTGAAATTGAGATTGTCAATGAGTATGTTCACGGCAATATCAGACTCACGAAGATGGACGCTGAATATCCAGATAACAAACTTACGGGTGCAACCTTTGAGGTATATAAGGACACCAATGAGAACGGAAAGATTGATGATGGCGATGAACTTATCGGAAATCTTGAAGAAACCGAAACCGGAATTTATGAGATGAAAGAGCTTCTTTACGGAAAATATATTGTCCGTGAAACAAAAGCACCAGAGGGCTTCCTGCTTGATAAGGGAGAATACTCTGTTTTCATTGAGAAAGACGAAACAACTTATTCCGTTGAGAATAAGGCTGGTGTTGGATTTATCAATGAAGCTATGCGTGGAACACTGAAAATCGTCAAGACATCTTCAGATGGTAAGGTTAAAGGTTTTGCGTTCAGAGTAACCGGAGCAAACGGTTATGATATGACATTTGAAACAGATAAGAACGGCGAAATCGTGATTGAGGGACTTCGTATTGGCGAATATACCGTATCAGAAGTGGCAAACAATGCGTCTGCCGCATATATCACACCTGCCGACCAGAATGTTACTATCAAACTTGATGAAACAGCCGTTGTAAAAATGCACAATGAGTTAAGAGATACTCCGAAAACAGGAGATGATACCAATATGAAACTTTGGTATGTCCTTGCCGGACTTTCTGCTGTCGGTATCGCTGTAACTTCTGTTGTTGCACACAAAAAGAAGAAAAAGGAGGGTAACGAGTAATGGAAGCAAAGACAATTATCGCTATCGCATTAGTCGCCGTTATTGTCGGCGGCTTTATCTTTCTTCAGGTTAAAAACCGTAAGAAGTAAGTAACAAGCGAACATTAACCAGTCGGGGCAGAGCGTAAAAACTCTGTCCCTTTAATTTTTGGAGGAACATTATGAAACAACAGAAAACGGTGGAGAGCCGAGTGCTTGAAATCTTAAAGGAATGCCCGATGTCGAGGTATGATGATATGCTTCTCATTCTGCATTATTACAACCAATACGGATATATACCTGCCGGAAATCTTCCGCTTGAGGATATTGTATTTAATTACCGAGCATACGGACTTCCTTGTTTTGAAACCATACGCAGGGCAAGGCAGAGAGTACAGTCCCTTTTTCCTGAGTATTCACGTAATCCGCAGAAAGAAGAACAGAGCGGCAGTATTTCTATTGTAATCAACATTAGCTAAGGAGGTATTTTCGTGAAAGACAAAGCAACTTTTCAGAATAAGGTCAAGGTGCTGAATAAACTCTTTGACTCCGGTTGTGATACGGAGAAAAAGTTGCAGCAGCTTGATATGGAAGCAATCCTGAAAATCCCGAATATCACGATTCCTGATATGGGTGTGATTATGGAGCTTCAGAAGAATACAAAGTCCGGTAAACTCTTTTCGTATTTGGGCGGCGGTTCTGATGAAGCAACAAAAATGAGAGGTAAGGAAAATGAAGCAACAGGAGAATAGAGCAGAGCCGCAGGAAAAGCAAATTCGATTTATAGACAGTCATTACAACTTAAAATTCTATATTCCCGATGGTGGAAAAATCAGGATTACTTTTCGTGATGGACACACAGCAGACAGAGTGTGCAAGTATATTGATGACTACCATTTGTATGTCGGAAATTGCTGCTATCATATATGCGAGTTTGCTGAAAAAATGGAGCTTAGTGGAAGCAAAGTTGAACCTATCAATCAATCCGAACCGTCAAAAAACAAGACCAGAAACAGAGAAAAACAGCGATAAGGAGGTGCAAGAGTAATGGCACGAAAATATGACCTTATTTCTGAGCTTTACAACCGCACCTGCAAAACGGTTGTGTCAAATCCTCAGAACTGGCAGGCATTCTTAGCTTCGGCTTGCCGAAATTATAAGTTACGCTATGACGAACAGCTTCTTGTATATGCACAGCGACCTGATGCAACAGCGGTTCTTGAGATAGAGCAGTGGAACAAAATTTTTGGCAGATGGGTCAACCGAGGTGCAAGAGGTATTGCTGTTTTTGCTGATGAAAACCGTTCACGGCAAAGACTGACACATTACTTTGATATTTCAGATACTCACGAAAGCAGATATTCAAGAACAGTCCCGATTTGGGATATGCGTCAGGAATACGAAGCTGATGTGATTGAAACATTGGAAAGCACTTTCGGAGAGATTGAGAATAAGAGCAGTCTTGCCGAAGCAATTATGGGAGCAGCAAGAAATGCGGCAGAGGATAATATCCCTGATTATCTGCAAGACCTTTACTATGCAACCGAGGGCAGTTCCTTTGAGGAAGTGGAAGAGGATATTGTGGCTTTCATTTATAAAAATGTCGTGACAAACAGTGTGGCATATATGATGATGTCAAGGCTCGGCGTTGATACGGACGGTTATTTTGAACTTGATGATTTCAGAGATGTTACCAACTTCAATACGCAGGAAACACTCAATGCACTTGGATTTGCTACCAGTGATATTGCAGAAATGGGATTGACGGAAATATCTAAAACAATTACTGCACTCAACCGTCAAAATCGCATAATTGTCGGTCAGGACAGAAATGAATACAATAAGGTTGAAAATAACGACGAAAGGAGTTTGGACAATGAACGAACTGACCTACACGATGGTGGGCGATTACAGCCTTCCGAACCTGAAACTTCCACAGCAGCCGGAAGTGACGTTGGGCAGATACGCTCAGATGAGGAGAGAGTTTCTGAAGGAACATCACAGAGTCCTTTACTACAATCTCCTGACGAGGGGCGAACTGACACAGCACTTGGCGGAAGTGGAACAGAGAGCCAGCAAGATGGAGAAAACAATTCTGAGCCAGATGGCACAGAAAGAGGGAGTGACCGAACAGATGAAAGCGGAGGATATGATGAAATGGGTTCGTCTGATGAACTCCCTTCGCAGCTCGGCACAGGAAATCGTGAAAGCGGAAGTGATATTCGCTTAGAGTATTACGACAGAACGCACGAGGATAAAAGCCTTCCGTTCTTTGGACGTGATGAAGTAATCAATGAAATTCTCAGAACGACACCACATTTGTCGGCAAGTTTGGAAGAAATCAAAGATTATTATGAACGTAATCCTGATAACAAAGACCGCACAGAGTATGTAAAGAGTATTTTCAATAATGATTATACCGAGCTTACTTTAGAGGATGGCAGGACAGTAGGGTACAAGACCTTTGAAAACGTTCTGCATTTGTGGGAGGGCAAATACGACAGCAGAACCGCACAGAGTTTTTATGATTGGGCTGTTATTGCTCGACATTTTGAAGCTATGCGATTATTGGGAGAATTAAGTGACAGCATAAAACCATTACCGTCAATGGACGGTCAGATGACATTCATATTAGACGGTCGGGCAGAGGAAAAGAAAACCTCTGCCTTTATTTTTTCTCAGGAGATTATCGACGCTGTTCTTGCGAATGGAAGCGGATTTACTGAGGGTAAAATGCGTATCTATGAGCAGTTTGAAAAAAGCCTTTCAGCAAAAGAAAACGCAGACTTCTTAAAAAATGAGTACGGTTGGGGCGGCTCTTATCCAGTAATAATCGGAGCAGGAATTGATGAGAGTCACGATGGAAAAGGTATTACGATTACGAAAGGTATCGGTAAAGAAAATCCACATATCACGCTTTCGTGGTCGCAGGTGGAGAAACGTATCGGGGAACTTATCCGAATGGACAGATACTTAAATCCAAAGGAAAAAGAACACTATCCTCGATGGCTTGAAAGCCAAGAGGAACGCAGAACCAAAATTGCGGAAACGAAAAGAAATCGTGAGATACTCTCTAATGCACCACCGGAGCAGGAGGTCGAACCAACCGAAAAAGAACCTGAAGAAGCAGAACAGTCGCAAGATGTGCAGTATGAATATCATCTTGGCGATAAGGTGTATATCGGTGCTTCTGAGTACGAAATCTTATCTGTTGATGATGAGAGAGTAATGCTCTATGACTATGATATGCCACTGTTCAATAAGGAATTTTCACGCACAGAGTTTGACAGAAAAGTGCGAGAGAACCCGATGAATGAGCATTTGATTGTAAAGGAAGAACCTGCCGAAGAAAGAAATGAAAAAGAGCCTGAGCCGGTAGTTCCCGCTTGGGAGAAGAAGAAAAAGGTCAAAGGCTTTGACTTGCACCCTGATGTGCCTATGGCAGACCGTCATACCTTTAATCTCAGAGAAAATGAGGTTGAAACGGTAGGTAAAAAGGAACGCTTCCGCAGAAATATTATGGCGATACAGCTTCTCAAAAAATGTCAGGAAGAAAACAGATTTGCCACGCCTGAAGAACAGATTGTTTTATCAAAGTATGTCGGTTGGGGTGGACTTTCAGAAGCCTTTGATGAAAATAATTCAGCGTGGGCAACTGAATATCTGGAACTTTCTTCGGTATTAACACCAGAGGAATACGCTTCGGCAAGAGAAAGCACATTGACTGCGTTCTACACGCCGCCCGAAGTTATCACAGCCATTTATAAGGCAATGGAGCAAATGGGCTTTAAGGAGGGCAATTTGTTAGAGCCGTCCTGCGGTATTGGTAATTTCATCGGTATGCTGCCTGACTCAATGCAGGATAGTAAGATTTACGGTGTGGAACTTGATACGATTTCCGCAGGGATTGCACAGCAGCTTTACCAGAAAACAACCATTGCGGCACAAGGATTTGAAGAAACCAATCTGCCGGACAGCTTTTTTGATGGAGTGGTTGGCAATGTGCCTTTTGGAGATTTTAAGGTATCGGATAAAAGGTACGACAAGCATAAGTTCCTGATACACGATTACTTTTTTGCCAAGTCCCTTGATAAGTTAAGACCCGGCGGTGTGATGGCTCTTGTAACGAGCAAAGGCACAATGGATAAGGAAACTTTAGCAGTACGAAAGTATATTGCACAGAGAGCAGAGCTTCTTGGAGCAATCCGATTGCCGAATAATACCTTTAAGGGTAATGCAGGAACGGAAGTCGTTTCGGATATTCTTATCCTGCAAAAGCGTGACAGATTGATAGATATTGAGCCGGATTGGGTTCATCTTGATACCGATGAGAACGGAATTAAGATGAACTCTTATTTTGTGCAGCACCCAGAAATGATACTTGGAGAAATGAAAATGGTATCGGGGCGTTTCGGTATGGAAGCAACTTGTGTGCCGTATGAAAATGCAGACCTTGCAGCACAGCTTGATGAAGCAGTAGCAAACATTCACGGAGAAATCACGGAATATGAAACTGAGGAAGAACTGGAGGAGGAAGATAATTCTATTCCGGCAGACCCGACAGTGAGAAACTTTTCCTATACGGTGGTGGACGATAAAATCTACTATCGTGAAAATTCCCGTATGACTCCGGTGGAAGTGTCGGCAACCGCAGAGAACCGAATTAAGGGTATGATTGCTATTAGAAATTCCGTCAGAACGCTGATTGAATTGCAGACAGAAGATTACCCTGACAGCGAAATCAAAGCGGAGCAGGAGCGATTAAACAGACTTTATGATACCTTTTCAGGTAAGTACGGACTCATTAACAGCCGTGCAAATACTTCTGCTTTTTCGCAGGACAGTTCATTCTCTTTGCTTTCCGCATTGGAGATAATCGGAGAGGACGGAGAACTGGAACGTAAGGCTGATATGTTTTCTAAGAGGACAATTAAGCCGCATACTCCGGTTACTTCTGTTGATACGGCAAGCGAAGCATTGGCGGTATCTCTTGGAGAAAAAGCCACGATTGATATGGACTATATGATGGAGCTTTCCGGTAAATCGGAGAATGAAATCTTTGAGGACTTAAAGGGTGTTATCTTCTTAAATCCGCTTTATGAGTATGGAAATTCTTACGAACCGAAGTATCTGATGGCTGATGAATACCTTTCGGGTAATGTCAGGGAAAAGCTGAGGATTGCAAAGAACTCGGCAGAACTCTATCCGGAAGATTATAAGGTCAATGTAGAAGCACTTCAAAAGGTGCAGCCGAAAGACCTGACTGCAAGTGAAATTTCCGTGCGACTTGGTGCAACTTGGCTGCCACCGGACGATGTGCAGGAGTTTATCTTTCATTTGCTTGAAACACCACGCTATGCACAGTGGAATATCAAAGTTCACTTCTCTCCATTTACGAGTGAGTGGAATATTGAGGGCAAATCCTATGACAAAGGAAATGTAAGGGCATATAACACTTACGGAACTTCCCGCATCAATGCCTATAAGATTATTGAGGAAACGCTGAATTTAAAAGATGTGCGTATCTTTGATTATATCGAAGATGATGAGGGAAAGAAAAAGGCTGTCCTGAATAAAAAGGAAACAGCGATTGCTCAGTCGAAGCAGGAAATGATTAAGCAGGAATTTCAGGACTGGATATGGTCTGACCCTGAACGAAGGGAAAGGCTTTGCAAATCCTACAATGAGAAATTCAATAGCGTCAGACCTCGTGAGTATGATGGAAGTCATATCATCTTCAATGGTATGAACCCTGAAATTGAACTCAGGGAACATCAGAAAAATGCGGTTGCCCATATCCTTTACGGAGGAAATACGCTTCTTGCACACGCAGTCGGAGCAGGAAAAACTTTTGAAATGGTAGCGGCAGCACAGGAGTCGAAAAGGCTTGGACTTTGTAATAAGTCACTGTTTGTTGTACCAAATCACTTGACCGAACAATGGGCGGCTGAGTATTTGCAGCTCTATCCGGCGGCGAATATCCTTGTCGCAACAAAGAAAGATTTTGAAACCAAGAATCGTAAAAAGTTCTGCGGCAGGATTGCAACCGGAGATTATGATGCAGTCATTATCGGTCATTCACAGTTTGAGAAAATCC
>OIAA01000446.1_pt1 | contig 17384 bp, 16 predicted proteins | sample 1580591 | NCBI WGS metagenome assembly OIAA01 (sample SAMEA3882556, study PRJEB24775) | human gut metagenome | biome: human-associated habitat; feature: intestine environment; material: feces | place: Netherlands | collected 2009/2010
AAAGGCGGGCGCAGCACAGCAGAACGCCATGGCCAGCGTCAGCAGCAGAACAGCAAAACGTTTCATTTTACGTCCTCCCCTCTCAGTGCCTTCTGATCTCGGCGGTACTCCCGGCTCTCCATGGCATTGGAGATGAGGATGATGGTCAGGATCACCACAAACATGATGGTGGACAGAGCGTAGATCTCCGGGCTGACCTTTTTTCGGGTCATGGAATAGATGGCAATGGGCAGGGTCTCCACCGTGCCGCAGTTGAAATAGGAGATCATAAAATCATCGATGGAGTAGGTCAGGCAGATGAGGAAAGCAGACAGGATGGCCGGGCTGATCTCAGGCAGGATGACTTTGAAGAACGCCTGCCTGGGGTCGCAGCCCAGATCCAGAGCTGCCTCATACAGTTTGATGTCCAGCTGCTTGAGCTTGGGGGTCACGTTGAAGATGACATAGGGCACATTGAAGGCGATATGCGCGATCAGCAGCGTGGGCATTCCCATGATGGTATCGGGCAGCCAGGAGACTCCCTCGGCAAAGCGCTGGTAAGCCACGAACAGCAGCATCAGGGAGATGCCGGTGATGATTTCCGGGTTGACCACCGGGATATAGGTGATGTTGGTGACGACAAGGCGGCTCCCACGGCCCATGGACGCAATGCCCAGACTTGCCGCTGTACCCAGCACAGTGGCAATGACCGCAGAGATCAGAGCCACTTCCAGCGAGACCAGCAGCGCATGCAGGATGGAGGAGTTGTGCAGCAGGCTGGAGTACCACTTGAGGGTAAAGCCGGTGAAGAGCGAATAGCCCTTGGACTGGTTGAAGCTGAATACGATCATGTATGCAATGGGCAGGTACATGAAGCAGAAAAACAGCACGATATAGACGCGCTGCATCAGGCGCAGATGTTTCGTTTTCATCAGGACACGCCCTCCATTTCATCTTCATCAAAGCTGGATGTGAAGCTCATGCAGAGCAGGACGATGATCATCAGCACAAGGCTCATGGCCGAACCGACGTTCAGGTTGTAGCTGTTGCCCAGGAACTGCATCTCGATCAGGTCGCCGATCATCAGGTTGGAGCCGCCGCCCAGCATACGGCTGATGACAAAGGTAGACACCGCCGGAACGAACACCATGGTGATGCCGGTGCTGATGCCGGGCAAGCTCATGGGGATGAGCACCCGGAAAAGGGTCTGGGTGGTGGAGGCTTCCACCAGGCTCTGATCGATCTTGGTCATACTGGTGTAGAGGGGCAGGATCATGTAGGGCACATAGTTATACACCATGCCCAGCACCACCGCGCCGGAGGTGTTCAGCATGGTATATGGGCCCAGGCCAAAAAAGCCCAGTACCGCGTTCACAGGGCCGTTGATGCTCAGCAGGCCCATCCAGGCATAGGTGCGGAGCAGGAAGTTCATCCACATGGGCAGCATGACCAGCATCAGCATGATATGCTGCTTGTTCACCCGCAGGCGGGACAGGAAATAGCCCACCGGAAATGCAATGACCAGACAGATCACGGTAGCCACAAGGGCCAGCAGCAGGCTGCGGGCAAACACGGAGCCGTAGCCGCTGACGCTGGTCAGGTTGGCAATGGTGAAATTGCCGCTGCCATCGGTCAGGGCATAATAAACCACGATGATCAGCGGAACCACCGTGAACAGCACCATCCAGATAAAATAAGGATAGGCCAGCTTCTTATCGTAAATTTTCATCATTTCCCATTCAGCCCTCCGAACGTGCCATGATATGGATCTCGTTGGGGCCGATGCGCATACCAATGGTCTCACCGGGGGTGCAGGCGCGGGTGGAATGGATCAGCCATTCGCGGCCCTCGCACTCCACATGCATTTCAAAGTGCACGCCCTTGAAGATGACGTCGTTGACCACGCCCACCAGCTGGCCTTCCACCGGGGAGACCACCTCGATGTCCTCGGGACGGACGACCACCTGCACGCTCTGCTCCCGGGAAAAGCCGCGGTCCACACAGGGGAAATCCACGCCCGAGAAGGAGACGAGGAAATCGCGGTGCATCACGCCGTCCACGATGTTGGAGTCGCCGATAAAGTCTGCCACGAAAGCGTTCTTCGGCTCATTGTAGATGTCCTCGGGGGTGCCGATCTGCTGCACCTTGCCGCCGTTCATGACGACGACGGTATCGGACATGGTCAGGGCCTCTTCCTGATCGTGGGTGACGTAGATGAAGGTGATGTTCATCTCGCGCTGCAGACGCTTCAGCTCCAGCTGCATCTCCTTGCGCAGCTTGAGGTCCAGTGCACCCAGAGGCTCGTCCAGAAGCAGGATCTCCGGCTCGTTGACCAGACTGCGTGCGATGGCCACGCGCTGCTGCTGGCCGCCGGACATCTGGCCGATGCTGCGGCGCTCGAAGCCTTTCAGGCCCACGACCTCCAGCATATCCCGCACCTTGCGGCGGATGGTCTCTTCGTCCATCTTCTTGAGGCGGAGGCCGAAGGCTACATTCTCGAAGACGTTCAGATGGGGGAACAGCGCGTACTTCTGAAACACGGTGTTCACCGGACGCTTGTAGGGCGGCACGCCCGTGATGTCCTCGCCCTTCAGAAGCACCTTGCCGGAGGTCGGCTCCAGAAAGCCTGCGATGAGGCGGAGGGTGGTGGTTTTGCCGCAGCCGGAGGGTCCCAGCAGCGTCACAAACTCTTTGTCATGGATGTCGAGGTTCAGCCCATCCAGAATGCGCTGACCATCAAAGTCCACTACGATGTCTCGCAGTGAAACGATCACCGAGTTGTTCATTTTTTCCTATATCCTCCTTGTAACTCAGATACGAAAAAAGAAGGGGTCTTTCGCCCCATCCCTCTTTCGCACTAGGGTGACTTTTCCCCGCACAACATCCATGACGACCGTAACATTGCGCAGTTATTCTGCCCTTTCTTGTCTATCTTAAACAATCTTTGTCAAAATGTCAATCGCTCTGCTGATGTTTGCCGAAACTTTGACCTGCATCCATCCATCTCTCGCTGCAACAAAAAAGCTCTCCCAAAAGGAGAGCCGGCGCGCGGGCGCCTGAGTGGGCAGGGATGCTGTCCGGGAAAAGCCTATTTTAACTGCTCTGCGGTCTGACAGAGTGCCGCCACGGTCTGGCCGTCCACGGTGTAGACCGAGTCGTCCCCCGACACCATCATGTAATAGCCGTCGGTGCCGATGGCGTAGGTCAGGACAGCCGTGCCGTCCGCTGTCGTCACCTCCGCCGTCACCAGCGGGTCATCGAAGCCGCAGGCGGAGGGGTCTGCGGCGGTGTCCTGCCCGGTGACATAGCTGGCCAGCGCGGCCAGCAGGGCATCCGTCTTGTCGGCATCCAGTGCAGCATCCGGCGCATCTGTAAGCCGCCAGACGGTCTGATAGGCTGTGCTGTCGGCCCCGGTGGGCTGAGAGACCGCCTGCAGACTGACCACCTCGCCGCTCTGGAGGGTATAGCGCAGAGCCTCGATGTCCGAGACGGTGATGCCCGCCGGGCTGAACGCCCCGAACAGCCCGGCTTTGGTCTGTTCCATGCAGCGGAACTTGGCCGCATCCACGGCGTAGACCGTGTCCTCCCCGTTCCGGCGGACGTAGACATCGCCGGTGACAGGGTTCTCAGCCCCTACCGTGAGGGTGGTGGTCTCCCCCGCCGCCCTCACATTCACGACAAGCCGGGGCGCATCGAAGCCGTAGTCCTCACCGGGCTGTGCCTCGAGCTGGCGCTTTGCCCTCATGTCTGCCAGCGCGGTGCGGATGGTGTCGCAGGCAGAGTCGTCCAGATGGTAGTCCGGGTCCTCGGCCAGCGTCCACCCATCGCCGGGCAGAAGGGTCAGGGTCTCTCCTTCATACTGGACTGCCACCTGTTCCAGCGTGTCTCCGGTCACGTCCAGCAGGGGGATGCTCCCGTCCTCGGCCTCGCTGGCGGCCTGTTCGGCTTTCCGGTTCGCGTGGGTCAGCAGGGCCAGCGCCGCCCCGGCGGCGAGGACGAGCACCAGCAGGAACGCAAGGGTGCGCTGTTTTGCTTTCATCGTCCTGCCCCCTTTATCTGCGGCGGCGCAGCAGTACGACCACTGCACCCACGGCCAGCACAGCCGCCGGAAGGATGAGAACGAACACCAGCCCCAGCGCGGCGGCGGTGTGGTTCGGGATGGTGATGGGCGCGGCCTCCAGCGCCTTGGACTCCACGAGGGTCGTCCCCTCCTGCCCGGCCAGAGCGGCCGCACAGCCCTGTAAGAAGGTCACGTTGCCGGGGACGGTCTGGTAGACGGCCTCGTTGTCCATATTGCCGCAGTTGACCCAGATGACCTCAGCGCCGGTGGCGTTGTTGGAGGCGTAAGCCGCCAGCGTGAAGGGGCCGTCGGGGTCGCCCTCCTCCTGCCCGGCGGTGGTCATCTCGTAGCCTGCCGTCTTGCTGTAGGAGCTTTCCGAGCTGACCAGCAGAGGCTCGGAGGTGACGCTCTCCGTCTCGGTGAGGGTGATGCCCTGCGCCATTTGAAGCAGTACCCGGCGGCTGGTGTCGATGCCGTCCAGTGTGCCGCTCCCGGTGTCTTCGGCGTAGTCGGGCAGCAGATAGTAGGGGTAGCCGCTCAGGGAGTGGCCGCTGTCCCCCTCCACCACAAGGCCCGGCGTCCGGCTCAGGCCGAACTCGGCCATCAGGGCGTCGAGGTTTGGGGTGGAGTAGTAGCTGTCGGTGGTGAGCATCAGGCGTCCTCCGCTTTTCAGATAGGCGCGGAGGGCCGACATCTCATCCACGAGACTGCCCGCCGCTGCAAAGTCCTGCTGCGGGGTGTTGACGATGAGCAGGTCACAGTCGTCAGGGATGGCATCCGTCAGCAGGTCGAGGGGGCTGACCGCGAGGTTCTGGCCCTCCAAGGCGTCGATGAGGGTGTCCGTCAGGGCCTGCTCGCCGTGGTTGGTGGTGTAGTAGGTATGGAGCGTCTCGCCGCTGGTGACGCGGTAGATGGCAGCGGTGAGCTTGTTTTCGCCTCCGAAGGTCACGCTGTAGCTGCCGGTGGCGTAGTAGTCGGAGTAGTCGTAATCGTAGAGGTCCGATGCTTCCAGCACGACGCTCTTCTCCCCCGAGACGAGGATGAGGCTGCCGTTCTCCGCCGACTGAACGCCATACTGGGCTGCAAAGGTCGGGTAAACAGCAGGGTCTTTCCGCTCCCACCGGATGTGGCTGCTCTCGGAGGCGTAGCGGTCCAGCAGCTTTGTGAGGATGGCGTCCTCGCTGCCCGTCTCGGCCAGATAATAGATGTTCACATCCTGCGTAAGGCCCCGGGCGATCTCCTTGGAGCTGTCGCTGAGGGAGTAAAGCCCCGCCTCCGAAAGGTCGAACTCGGTGTACTTCGCCGGGACAGCCCGGACGATGAGATTGAGCAGGACAGCCAGCAGGATGGCCAGCACGGTGAAAGAGGCGGCGTATATGCCGCTTTTCAGGCGGAGGCGTTCCAGCGGGCCTGCGCTCTTTTTCTCGAATTTCTTCATGGTCAGTCCCCCTTTCAGTTCCAGCGGCGCTTCTCGATGCCCCGCGCCGTAAAGAAGAGGAAGAGCACCGCCGTCGTCAGGTAATAGACCAGCGTGGGGATAGAGAAGCTGTTGTTGACGAACTCTTCAAAGGGCGCAAAGAGGCAGAGGGCGCTCAGCACGGCGCTGAAGGCCTCGGTGAGCCATGTGCTGCGCAGGAGGAACAGCGCGCTCAGACCGGCACAGAGGGCCGCGAACACAAAGCAGCCCAGCGTAAAGCTCCGGGTGCGCAGACCCAGTGCAAGGGATGCCCCCGCCGACAGGGCCGTAAAGACCACCAGCGCCACCGCGCTGCCCGCGTTGAACATACTGCGGAGGCTGGGCATCATATAGGCCAGCAGCAGGGCCGAAAAGCCCATGACCGCCGCGATGATCTGGTTCTCTGTGAGGCCGGAGCAGAACTCACAGACCGCGATGGCCGCACAGCCCAGCAGAAAATAGCACAGCAGCGCAGCAAAATTCGCACCGCAGGCCGAGGCCGTGCTGCCCAGCAGCCAGAGCACCACGATCATGACGCCGTCGGCCAGACAGGGCAGCGCGAATACGGTGCAGAGAGCCAGATACTTGCCTGCCACGATGCCCCACACCGACACCGGGCTGGTGAGGAGCAGCTGGTCGGTGCGGGCGCGGCGCTCCTCGGCCAGCGAGCGCATGGCCAGCACCGGAAAATAGAGCAGAAGCATAAAAATGGTGCGGTAAAGCGTATAATAGCCGAAATCCGTCAGACCGTAGCCGAGGTTCAGCGCCAGAAAATAGATGCCGGAGGCCGCCAGCAGAAAGGCTGTGAGCACATAGCCCATCATGCCGTGGAAAAAGCTGCGCAGCTCCCGCTTGTAGATGGCAAACATCGTCAGTCCTCCTTTTTGTCCGAAGCCGCTTCCGGAGCCGTCAGCGCAAGGAAAAGCTCTTCCAGATCCCGCTGCTCTTCCGTAAGGTCCACCACAGCGGCCAGATGCCCCTGCGACAGGATGAGTGCCTTATCGCAGACGGCCTTTACTTCGCTGAGGATGTGGCTGGACAGGATGACCGTGTGGGTGCGGCCCAGCTCCCGGATGAGGCGGCGCAGCTCGATGACCTGCGCCGGGTCGAGGCCCACCGTCGGCTCGTCCAGAATGATGAGCTTCGGACTCCCCAGCAGCGCCTGTGCCACGCCTACCCGCTGGCGGTAGCCCTTCGACAGGCTGCGGATGAGTCGGGGCAGAACGTCTTCCAGCCCGGTGCGGCGGGCGGCGGACTGCACCTGTGCGGGGCGGTCGGCTTTCTTCACGCCCTTCAGCTCCGCGGCAAAGTCGAGATACTCGGCCACCGTCATCTCCGGGTAGAGGGGCGGCTGTTCTGGCAGGTAGCCCACACAGGCCTTGGCGGCGTCGGCTTCCTCGGGCAGCGGGTGGCCCGCTACCGTCACCTGCCCTTCGGTGGCAGCGAGATACCCGGTGAGGATGTTCATGATGGTAGATTTGCCTGCGCCGTTCGGGCCAAGCAGGCCGTAGATGACGCCATCCTCCACCGTGAAGGATACATCGTCCACGGCGAGGCGGCTGCCGTAGCGCTTCGTAAGGTGAGATACTTCTATCACAAAAAACGCTCCTTTTTTCAAGAAGTTATTGGGAATGTCTGCATCATTCTAGCCCGAAAATGTGTCAGAAATAAGATAAACCTGTGTGCGTTTCCAAATATTGCTTTTCCGGCGCTGTTTCGGCATTTTCTGCGCCCGGACGCAAAAAGAGCGCCGCTCCCCGCAAGGGGAACGACGCTCTTGGATGACCAGTAATCGATGCAATTACTTACGGCCGAAGCGCTTGTTGAAGCGCTCAACACGTCCGCCGCTGTCAACCAGCTTCTGCTTACCAGTGTAGAAAGGATGGCACTTGGAGCAAACTTCGACGTGGATCTCGGGCTTGGTGGAACGAGTCTTGATGACGTTGCCGCAAGCGCAGGTGATGGTGCAGTCAACGTAGTTCGGATGGATACCCTGTTTCATTCTTTTCACCTCATTTCTGGTTCTGACTTATTGGGGCCATATTTAATGTATGTGCCCATCACAACCTTCAATATCGGCTACCCCCTCGAGCGGCCTTGGAAACGATTGCTTTAATATTATAGCACTCTCCGAAAAAAATGCAAGAGGTGATTTGAGATTTTCTTCTCTTTTTTCAGAAAAGTCCTTCTCTCCCCCACTTTTTTCGATAAAAAAACAGACCCGGCAGCATTTGCCGGGCCTGTCTCTGATTCCTCCAGCCTTGTCCGGGGTGGGCATCCCGGCTCCCGCAGGGCAAGCTGCCTTTCCGCTGAAAGCAGCCAACGGAGCCGGAAACCCGGGCAAGGCTTATCTACATCGCATCCGAAAGACACGATGAAACAAATTTACTGGACAAAGTAAATGCCGTCGGCACCCTCCACATCCAAGATGGCGACCATGAGCAGCTCGTCCTCGTCCGTCCAAGTAAAGATGCAGGCGTAGCGCAGCTCCTCGCCGTTGTAGTCGAAGATGACGCCCACGCTGCCGTCGTCGAGATACTGGTAAGTGCCGTTCAGCGTGCCGCCGCCCTGGATCATCTTTGCGCCGCCTGCGGCATCAAAGGTGAACTGCAGCGTACCGCCGTATGCCGCCAGAGACTCGTCCATCTCGGCCTGAGTCATCTCGCCGCCGTCGATGTAGCCGCCGGCAAACGACCAGACCGTGTTGCTCATGTCCGGCGTGTCTGCCTGCGGAAGCTCCCACAAAGAGTTTTCCTCTTCCAGCACAGCTGCCGTAGGGGCCGCATCCGCAGAGATGGCCGGCGCGGCCAGCACCGGTGTCGAAAGCGACGCCAAAAGTGCCGCGCTGAGTGCAAGAGAAGTGATACGTTTCATAAAACTTTTCCTCCTTGTGCGATATTCGGAGAGCACATTTTGTCTGGTTCCAGTATACTCTTTTCTGCCCCTGCGGCGGGCAGTTTGACACGATTCGCCCCAAAACTGCTCTCAATCGACCCGGTTCACAGGGAAACGCGGAGAATGAAGCGCCCCTCCTGCACCGAAAAGTCCGAAAGCCCCTTGTACTTTTCTACGATGGCGCAGATGCTGCGCACACCGATGCCGTGTCCTTCGGCGTGGGTCACCGGCAGGCCGTTTTCAAACTGTATCCCCTCAGGACAGGGATTGACGAACTGCAAAAAGAGATGCCCGTTCTTTTCCCGGGCAGTAACTTCAATGTATGCAGGGCCATTCTCCGCTTTCATCCTGCGGCAGGCCCGGAGCGCATTTTCCAGCGCATTGGAGAGCAGCACGCAGAGATCCGTTTCCGCCACGGAGGTGAGCTGCGGGATATTGGCCTCCACGCGGAACGGCACACCGCAGTTCTCCGCACGGGATGCAAAGGACGAGAAGATCAGGTTCGCCGTCTCGTTCTCACAGTAGTTCGTCACCTTGCTGGCCTCTATCTCGGAGCAGATGCTCTGGATGTACTCCTGCGCCTGCTCTCCCCTGCCGTTCTCGATGCAGGCAGAGATATACTGGAGGTGGTGGCGCAGGTCATGGCGGTAGGCACGAGTCTGCTGCTGCGAGGTGCGCAGGGCCTCGATCTCCCGCACCGCCTGGCCGACCTGCAGCTTGAGGTTGTTCCGGGTCTGTTCCAGCTGGCCGCGGGTGCGCTCCTCTGCCGAGACCCGGAGGACAAAGACGATATACGCCACGCTGCACACGAAGGGCATGAATTCCACCGCTGCCTGATTGCCGTCGGCGAGGAGGCTCGTATAAATGCGGGTCACATAATCGAAAAGGTAGCCTGCCAGCGGCACTACCCCGAACAGAAGCTGCATTGAGCGCGGATACCGGGCAAAGCTGCGGGCCGCCGGGGCAACATAGCGCAGCAATACCGCCAGCAGCGGCAGCGTGACCACAATCTCGACGGCGGGCTGCAGCCAGTCGATGCCCGGTACCATCGCAATGACCAGCAGTGCCACCCAGCGCCGGAGCTGACAGCACAGATATGCCGCCAGCACCGAGATGGTGGGCCAGAGCCATTTTCCGCTGAGGACGCTGAGGATGATGGCAAGCGGCAGATGGGTCGTAAAGGGATACAGCTCCTGCATCGCATCCCAGCTTGCCCCGAAGGTGATGGCCCCCTGCAGCAGGAGGATGGCGGCTGTACCGACTGCCAGCACGATGCGGTTCCGTTTCGTCCAGCAGATGTCGCAGAAGGATGCCGAGAGCACGATGCCGAACAGGGCCACGACGATGCCGTTCGGCACGGTAAGCACGTTCATTACAGGACCGCCTTCTTTCTGTCAAAAATATAGCTCAGGTAGCGGTTTTTCAGCTCCGAATATTTTCCGTGGGGCAGCGGCACCTCGGCCCCGTTCTGCATCGTGATGGAGCGGGCTGCGATGTTGGCGATGTACTCCATATTGATGAGGAAGGAGCGGTGGGGGCGGAGGAAGTTCGGGTAGGGCATGAGCTGATCGCAGAGGTCGTCCAGCCGACCCATGCTCTCCAGCACGACCCCGCTGTTCAGGTGGAACGTGAGCGTCCTGCCCATCACCTCGCAGTAGACCAGCTTTTCCAGCTCCACCCGGACGATGCCGCTCTTACTGCGGAGGATGAGGCTGTGGGTCTGCTCTTTGCTGCAGGCGGCACAGGCCGAGTCCATCAGGCGGAAAAAGTCCTCCTGCCGGATGGGCTTGAGCTGGTAATACCACGCATCCACCGCATAGGACTCCACCGCAAACTCCGGGCTTGCGGTGAGGAAGATGATCTTTACGTTGGTGTCGTGCTCCCGAACCTCCCGGGCCGCCGTCATCCCGTTCTCGCCCGGCATCAGAATATCCAGCAGCATGATGTCGAAGCATTTGCCCTTCTCGATATCTGCCATCAGCTCCACCGAGCTTTGGTAGGATGTATGGACAAATTCCTGCCCGCGGGCAGCGGCATATTCTTCCAGCAGCTCTTCCAGCTGCGCGATCTCTGCGGTTTCGTCGTCACAGAATGCGATTTTCAGCATAAGGGGATTTACACAGTCCCTTCTCTTGTTTATTTCTTGCTTCTTCTACTCCTTATAGTATAGGGATTCTGTGGGTGTTCGTCAAGCCGCGTTGGCAGACTCTCCTCGAGATTGCCGGGCTGATTGCTTGCCGCCTGCGGGCGGCCGTGCTGTTCGGCCCCTCTTCTCCGCAAGATAAAAAATGACCCCAAGCATGGGGCTTGGGGCCATTTTTTATGCGGGAGAAGGGGGTCGAACCCTCACTCCGTTGGAACTGGTGCCTAAAACCAGCGCGTCTGCCATTCCGCCACTCCCGCACGGAAACTTTATTTATAGTAACAAGATTCGCGGCAAAAGTCAACTGCCGGGTGATAATTCTCTCTTTCTTGGCGCATAATAACCCCAAAAACAGCAAGGGAGGCCCTCGGCGTGAAGAAAAAGCACCGGTCATGGCAGCAGCGGGCAAGGCTTGCGGCGGCGTATCTGCTGTTGGCCCTCGCTGCGGCTCTGGGCTGGCTGTACAGCAGCCTGCCGGACCGGGTCTACCTGGAACCGGGACAGGCCCTATCGCTCCCCCGCTTCCAGTGGGTCGAGCCGCAGAGCGGCCATGGGAGCCAGAACGTCGCCAGCACCCGGGCCGTGGGCAGCTACCAGACCACCCTGACGCTGGGCGGCTGGTTCCCCATCAAGACCATCCGGGCCGTGGTGGCAGAGCGGCCCAAGGTGACGGTCTGCGGCACCCCCTTCGGCGTCAAGATGTTCTCCGAAGGGGCACTCATCGTGGGGTTCTCCGAGATCGGGCAGGCCAGCGGCGGCACATCGAATCCTGCCAAGGCAGCGGGGCTGCGTCTCGGCGACCGGGTCATCTGCATCGGGCAGACCCGCACCGAGAGCAACGATGCCGTAAAGGAAGCACTGGACGCCGCCGAGGGACAGGCCGTGGAGGTCGTATATATCCGCAGCGGCGAGCAGAAGCTGACCACTCTGACCCCGGTGTGGGACAGTGCCTCCGGACAGTGGCGGGCCGGGATGTGGGTGCGGGACTCCTCTGCCGGGGTGGGCACCCTGACCTTCGCGGACGAAGAGCTTGGCGTTTTTGCGGGGCTGGGCCACCCCATCAGCGACAGCGACACCGGCGAAAGCGTCGCGCTTCGCAGCGGCGAGATCGTCCCCTGCGAGATCACCGGATGCAGCGTAGGCACTGCCGGAAGCCCCGGCGAGCTGAAGGGGCATTTTCTGAGCGCCCACGCCATCGGCACCATCCGCATCAACGGTGAGAATGGCGTCTACGGCACCACCCGCACCCACTTTCCGGGCCAGCTGCGGGAGGTCGCCTTCGCGCAGGAGGTCGCCACCGGCCCTGCCGAGATATGGGCCACCACCGAGGGCGGCACGCCCCGCACCTATCGCATCCAGATCGAGCGGGTCAGTGATGCTGACCCCCGGCGGAATCTGGTCATCCGGGTGACAGACCCCACCCTTCTGTCCTCCACCGGCGGCATCGTACAGGGCATGAGCGGCAGCCCCATCCTCCAGAACGGACGTCTTGTGGGCGCTGTGACCCATGTTCTGGTCAACGACCCCACCCGGGGCTATGGCATTTTCGCCCAGACCATGCTGGAACAGGCAAAAAACGCCGCTGAAATGCAGAGAACGGAATGAGCCGGAAGATTTTTATGAAAATCCCAGAAATTGTAAAAATTTCCTGTTGCATTCCATGGTAAATTATGGTAAAATATAGAGCGTAAAGGGAACTGCACACATTGGAGGAAAGTACGATGGATAAAGTAAGATTTTTGATGTCGGATACCAGTGCGGATGTTACGGCGGCCTGCCGGGATGCGCTGGAGCAAAAGGGCGTGGAAGTGACCGTCGTGGAAAAGGACGGGCTTCAGATCTTGCAGAAGATGCTTGCGGTACGGCCGCAGGTCGTTCTGCTGGACGCCTTCATGCCCGGGCTGGACGCGCTGGCCGTCAAGCAGAAATATGTCGCCGCCGGCGGGACACACACCACCTTCTTTGTCACCGGCGCGTTCCAGAGCGAAGAGATGGTGCAGGAGTTGCTGGACGAGGGCTTCGCCTACTACTTTGTCAAGCCCTTCGACGAAAATGTCCTCGCCAGCCGGGTGCTCAAAGTCGCCCACGGCCACCAGAAGCGCCTCATCACGGCCAGCGTGGACAGCGACGAGCTGAAAGTCACCGACATTCTGCACCAGATCGGCGTCCCCGCCCACATCAAAGGCTACCAGTTCCTGCGGGATGCCATCCTGCTCACCATGAACGAGCCGGAGTACATCAACGCCGTGACCAAGCGCCTGTACCCGGAAATCGCCAAGAAAAACGGCACCACCGCCAGCCGTGTGGAGCGCGCCATCCGCCACGCCATCGAGGTGGCATGGGACCGGGGAGACGTGGACACCCTCAACAGCTACTTCGGCTATACCATCCATAACCTGCGCGGCAAACCCACCAACAGCGAATTCATTGCGATGATCGCTGACAAGATGCGGCTGGATAAACGGCAGAGAGTAGGCTGATTTTTTTCATAGAATCCGCCGTCGTTCATATTCTGATAAGAGCAAACCAAACAGACAAAGGAGGTTTTGCTCTTGAAGCTTGCAGAATATCTCGCACGGCGCAGGCGGGCCAGAGTTGCGGCCGTGATGCTGTTCGCCCTCATTATGGGGTTTGTATCTGCTGCGCCGCCGGTCGTCACCGGATGTCAGGCGCAGGATCTTACCCCGGCACCGGACACTTCGATGCTCTCCCCCGCCGTTTCGGCTCTGGCACAGGAGCAGCAGGAGCCTGCTGCCCAGCCGCTGCCGGAAAAGTGGGTCTGCCTGACCTTTGACGACGGCCCCAGCAAGACCACACCGGATGTGCTCAGCGCGCTGAACGCAGCCGGAGTGCACGCCACATTTTTTGTGGTGGCTACCGGTTACAACGAGAAGTATCTGCCCCTGCTCACCGAAGCGGTCAGCGCCGGGCACCAGATCGCGCTGCACTCTGCTTCCCACGAGTACAGCGATATCTACCGCAGCAGCGATGCTTATTGGGAGGACATTGCCCTTTTAAAGGAGCGCATTGCGCCCTATGTGGATGCCGAGAGCATCCGGTATCTACGGTTTCCGGGCGGCAGCACCAACACCGTCAGTCGGCGCTACGGCGGCAAAGGCCTGATGAAACAGTTGAAAGCCGAAGTAGAGCAAAAAGGCTGGCAGTGGGTGGACTGGAACGTGTGCGCCGAGGATGCCGTGGGCGGGCACCCAAGCGCGGACACCATTTACCGCAATGTGGTGCGGGAGACCGGGCAGCAGACGAACTGCATCGTTCTGATGCACGATTCCGCCACCACCCGCACCACCGCCGAGGCGCTGCCCGACATCATCCGGTGGTATGCAGACAACGGCTACACCTTTCTGACGGTGGCCGAAGCTCTGCCGCTAAGCTGAGCAGACTGGCCCAGTTACAGCCGGTGTTCAAAGCCGCGGCCAAGCAGGACCCCTGCCGCTGCCAGTGCTGCCAGCCAGAGCCAGTCCGCTCCGCCGGTCGCCACCCAGCCTGCCGCCAGAATGGCGGCAAAGGTGAACGCTGCGGGCAGAAGGATGCGCAGGACCTGCAGCTGTCGCTCCCGCCGGGACGGCAGCCCGGTGTTCAGCTGTTCCGGAGATGCAGCATCACAGCAGATCTCATCGCGGTACTTGCCCGGGTTGCGGTAGGCTTTGTATAGGATCCCATCCAGCGAAAATTCCGGGTACATTCCTTCTTTTGTCAGGCTGAGCTGCATCCCGTGTTCCTCTGCATACGCCTGCAAGGCCGCGGCAAACTCCTGCGGCGTGTTGATGCTGCCCTGCGGGATAAAGAAAAAGTGTTTCTGATGCTGCACCTGCGCCAGCGTGCGGTAATCCTGCACCCAGCCGCAGAAAAAGTTCTGCGGCTGCGCAGGGTCCTCCATCCGGGTCCTGCCGGGCCAGTTCTGCACAAAAACGCGCCGCCCCTTCCAGCTGCTTTGCGCGCTGTTCCAGTGCGGTCTTTTGCTCCCGCAGGACACTCCCCAGCGATGCATCGCCTGCAAGCACGGATCGGATGACCGGAAGCGGCACATCCAGCATCCGCAGCATCCGGATGAACCGGAGAGTGCGGATGTCCTGTTCCGTGTAATCACGGTAGTCGTTGCCAGGCAGCCGGGCGGGATTCAGAAGTCCTTCTTTTTCATAGAAGCGGATATTGGGGGCAGACACCCCGCTCTGTTTCGAAGCCTGTTTGATGTTCATTTGCTTCACCTCCGCCCTTACATTACACCTGAAAGCCGGTTGAAGGTCAAGCTTTTTGCGCCAAAAATAAAATATCCGCAGTATTTCCGCTGGTTTTTGCAAACCGGGAAGCGCTGCGGATATTTTTTCAGGCACAGAACTTACTGCTCAGCCTGGCAGAACAGCGAGAAGGTGCGGTAAGCCATGTACAGGTCGGTCTTGTGGATGACCTCGAAGGGAGAGTGCATGGACAGCACCGGCACGCCGATATCTAGCACCGCCGCCGCCCAGATCCAGACGGCCCAGCTCACCGATCTGCCATGCCACGCCGTTGGCATCCAGCAGGCGGGTGATGTCCCCTACCAGCTCAGCGGAAGCATCGCTGGCAGAGCTCTTGCCGCGGCTGCCGGTGTACTTGAAGAAGGCCACGCCGCGGCCTGCGTAAGTACCGTTCTGCGGCTCGAAGGCATTTGCCCAGGAGGGGTCGTAGGCGGCGGTCACATCGGCAGAGAGACACACGCTGTTCTGGAAGGCAAGGATGTCGTCCTGACCGGCGGCGCGGCACAGCAGCTGCATAAAGTGGAACACATACATGCTCTGCATGCCGGTCACACCGTCGGAGCCGATCTCTTCCTTATCGGTCAGCACGCAGACGGTGGTGTGCACAGGATCTTTCGTCTCGATCTCGGCCATAAGGGCGGGGTATGCGTCCACACGGTCATCGTGACCGTAGCCGCCCACCATGGAGCGGTCAAAGCCCACGTCCCGGGCCTTATGGGCGGGCACCACCTCGATCTCAGCGCGGGTGAAGTCCCGCTCGGTGATGCCGTACTTTTCGTGCAGCAGCATCAGGGTGTTCAGCTTGACGGCCTCCTTGATGTCGGCATCCTCCACAGCGTCGGAGCCGATGAGCACGTTCAGCTCCTCGGCCTTGATGCCCTCACTGAGCTTGCGGTCGTTCTGCTCGGCACCCAGATGGGGCAGCAGGTCGGTGATGCAGAACACAGGGTCATTCTCGTCCTCACCCACTGCAAAGGACACGCTGGAGCCATCGGCACGGGTGAACACGCCGTGGATGGCCAGCGGCATGGTGCCCCACTGGTACTTGCGGATGCCGCCGTAATAGTGGGTCTTGAAGTAGCTGAGGTGGTTTGCTTCGTACAGCGGGTTCGGGCGCAGGTCCAGACGGGGGCTGTCGATGTGGGCGATCACCAGACGGAAGCCCTCCTCAAAAGATTTCCGGCCGATGGTCGCGGCCACCACCGCCTTGTGCTCCTGCACAAAGTAGATCTTCTGGCCGGGGGCATAGGTCTTTTTCGGCTCAAACTTTTCGTAACCGGCCTCCAGCAGCAGCTTTTCGCTGGCGGCGGCAGCTTCGCGCTCGGTCTTGGCAGCGTTCAGGAAGGCTTTGTAGCCTTCGGCAAAGGCTGCAGCCTTCTCCTTCACGTCGGCGCTCTTGTCGGCGGCGTACTCCGGCTTGTAAAGCAGCTGTTCGGCAGCCTGCTTTGCGGTAAGTTTCTCGCTCATGTTCCTTATCTCCTCTCAGCTTTCTGCATAGATACGCTGATACCGCGCATAGCAGGAAGTGATTTTTTTTACGTAGTGGTTCATCTGGTTATAGGGAAAGCCCTGCAGCGTTTCGCCGTCTGCGGAGTGCTCTTCCATCTGTAAAAGAGCATCTACCGTGCCCCACCCGCTGTGATAAGCGGCAGCGGCAGTGGCAACATCGCCGTTGTAGCGCTCCATGCACAGGTGCAGGTAATAGCATCCGAACCGGATGCTGGTCTCCGGGTCGTAGAGATTTGCAAAGAGCAGTCCTTCGTCCGGTGCGATCTTGCTGCGCAGCCAGATAAAGGTCTCTTCGGTCATCTGCATCAGGCCCCGGGCATCCACAGTGGAGGTGGCCTGCGGGTCAAAGCCGCTTTCGGTGCGGATGAAGGCATCCACCAGAAGCGGATCAAGGCCGTAAGTCTCCGCCCACTGGTCCACCAGCGCTTCGTACTTGCGGGGGTATAAAAGCCGTTCTGCCCTGCCCCACAAGTTGGGCACCAGCACAAACAGCAGGATCAGCGCCATGCCCAGCAGGAACAGCCTGCGGCTGCGCATTTTTTTGCGGCGGCGCGCCTTCTGGGCGCGGAGAGCGCGGCGGATGCGGGCCGTCTCCGGGTCGTACTGCGGTGCAGGATCTTGTTCGTTATATCGTTTGTTCAAAGCTCTTTTCCCGCACCTCCTTCTGCCAGAAGCTTTGTGCAGAGCTGCTCTGCCGCAGCCTGCAGATGTGCAAGGCTGGAATCGTTGCGCAGCACATAGTCTGCCTGCGCGGTGAGGGTGCTTTCCGGTGTCTGGGCGTTCAGGCGGCGGGCGGCCATCTCGGCCGAGATGCCGTCCCGGGCCACGATGCGGGCCACACTGGTCTCAAACGGTGCCGTGACCACGCACAGGCGGTCGCACTCGGCCTGTGCCGCAGTCCCCACGATGACCGCGCCATCCAGCACGAACAGCGGTGCACCGGCATCCTGTGCTGCCTGCTTTGCCGCACGGATGCGGCGCACGATCTCCGGGTGGGTCAGACCGTCCAGCGCGGCCTTGCCTTCCGGCGTGGCAAAGGCGCGGTCTGCCAGCAGGCGGCGATCCAGTGTGCCGTCTGCTTTTAAG
>OIAA01000448.1_pt1 | contig 17328 bp, 13 predicted proteins | sample 1580591 | NCBI WGS metagenome assembly OIAA01 (sample SAMEA3882556, study PRJEB24775) | human gut metagenome | biome: human-associated habitat; feature: intestine environment; material: feces | place: Netherlands | collected 2009/2010
TGGCTCGCCTGAACAGCCTGGACGATACGATCAATAAGCAGCAGCTTTTGTTCGGCATTAACCAGGGTGCAATTTACTCGGATATCCGAGTAGAGCATGCCAAACGGATTACAGACCTGGATCTGGACGGTTATGCGGTCGGCGGTCTTGCAGTCGGTGAGACCCATGAGGAAATGTATCATATTCTGGAAGAGACAGTTCCCTATTTGCCCGTGGACAAACCGACCTATCTGATGGGCGTCGGTACTCCGGCAAATATCTTAGAAGGCGTAGAGCGCGGCGTTGATTTCTTTGACTGCGTATATCCGACCAGAAACGGACGTCACGGTCATGTATACACCAATCAGGGAAAGATCAATCTTTTTAATCAGAAATATGAAAAAGACATGCGCCCGATCGAGGAAGGCTGCGGCTGTCCGACCTGCCGCCGTTACAGCAGGGCATATGTGCGCCACCTGTTAAAAGCAAAAGAAATGCTTGGCATGAGACTCTGCGTGCTCCATAATCTGTATTTCTATAATACGATGATGGAAGAAATCCGTGATGCCATCGACGAGGGAAGATTCCATTTTTATAAGGAAGAAAAACTGTACGGCATGGGACAGATCAACCGGGAGAAAGAAAAACAGAATGGTTAAAGAACAGTAACCGGTTAAAAATAAATTAATCATAAAATTTGGTAAAGTGCTTGTCTAAAAAGCCCATTTTGTGTATTATATATTGTAATGTCTATTAAATTTAGGAGGAACTGAGAAGATGTCAATTTTAGCATCCACTTCATCCGCATCCACAGCAGCAGGCTGGGGCGGTATGATTATCTGGTTAGTAGTTTTATTTGGTTTCATGTACTTTTTCATGATCCGCCCGCAGCAGAAAGAAGCAAAGAAGAAAAATGCAATGCTGTCAGAACTTGCAGTCGGTGATACCGTACTGACAACAAGCGGATTTTACGGTACTGTGATCGATATCGCAGATGATACCGTGATCGTTGAGTTCGGCAACAACAAGAACTGCCGTATCCCGATGCAGAAAGCTGCAATCTCCGCAGTGGAGAAACCGGAAGAAGCAATGGAGAAATAAGTGTAGTACCAGAAAGCCTGTTATGTGTGGATGAGAAAACATAACAGGTTTTTCTTTATAGGAGTAGAATATTTATGGAATTTATATTCTGCTGCCTGACAGAAAAGTTTTAGAGGGGCAGAAGATGAAATTAAATACGGTAGGGATTGCATTGTCGTATTATCGGGAGAAGTATGGATTGTCCATGACACAGGTTTGTGAAGGAATTTGTTCACCAGCAACGATGTTCCGGATTGAAGAGGGATATCGTGAGGTGGATTCATTAGTCAGTGCGACATTGTTGTCAAGAATAGGAAAGCAGGTTCTTGAATTTGAATTGTTATTGAATGAGAAAGATTACAACTTGTTCCGGTTACGAAAAGATATCCATCGGAATTTAGAAGAGAAAAATCTGGATACAGCGGAGAAACTGTTACAGAGTTATCAAAGTGTAATGCCAAAAAAACAAGTGCTTCATGAACAATATTATCTCTGGGGAAAGGCAGAACTGTTACAGAAACGTGGTGCATCAAAAGAAGAAATCAAGGCTGTATTAAATGAGGCGATACTTTTGACAAAACCTTTTTTTGGAAAGAGGAAAAATACTTCTGATTTATACAGTGAAATGGAGATAAAACTTTTTTTGGGGCTGATTCAGTTTTCGGAAGATATTTCATGGAAAGAGGCAGAATTGAAAAGAATGCTGCTTTTTACAAGAAAGTATGATTCGAAAAAAATCAAGGAACAGGCTGAAATGTCCATTCTGAAAGAACTTGCCAGCATACAGGAAGAAAAAGGAGATGCACAAAAGGAACTGGAATACATTGAACAGGCGTTAACACTTGTAAAAGAAAGCAGAACGATGCGTGGACTGGCAGAATTGCATTTTAAGAAGGCAGGACTGTTAAAAGAGCTGATGCAGAGAAACAAGGACATGCAGCAGGAATATCAAAAACAATGTCAGGTGGAACTTACGATGGCTTATTATACGACACTTGTCATGAACAATGTGGAACTGGTGCAAAAAATAAAAACGACGGGTGACAGAGTGTAGAAAGAGGTGCCATATGGGAAATTATAATGTTGGTGATATGATACGGCTTTCAAGAATTGCAAACGGAATGACACAGGAAGAACTGAGTGAGGGAGTCTGTTCTGTGGAGACACTTTCCAGAATCGAAAACGGAAAACATAAAGTGAAAAGTGATACATATCGGCAACTTATGGAGAAAATGTATCAGATCACAGAAAAAAATTATGCTGTGTGCGTCAGCAGGGATATGGAACTGATAGAGGAGCGGGAATATTTTGAGGATGCCATGGCAAAACACGATTTTTTGAAAGCTGACATTTATATGGCGCGGATGAAAGAGATCGCAGGGGAGGATGTGTCTACCCAGAGATATATCCGCAGGGAAAGCGCGTTTTTGGATTATTACCTGCAGCGCATGACAGCAGAACAGCTTGTGGCAGAGTTAGAGCAGCTTGCTGAGGAAGTTGTACCCTGGTATAAACAATTTCTTGACAGTGAGGTGGTATATCCCTTCCGGGAACAGGAAATCACACTCCTAAAGCGGCTGGCTGTGGCATATGGCAGAATAGATGAGCATCCTAAAAGTATAAAAATCTGTGAAATGCTGCTGTGCAGCCTGCGGGAAGGATATATGGCAGAATGGGAGATTGAAGAGCTTAGTATTGTTGCGAATCTTTCAAAGTATTATGGGGCAGTTGGCGAGTATTGTAAGTCGATGGAACTTTGTGAATATGTTTTGCCGAAAGCAAGGAAACATGCGTATGCATATGTCTTATATTTTATTTTGTTTGATATTGAGTGGAATAAAATAAAAATGATAGAAACCGGGGAACTAGATCAGGGGGAATTAGAGGGGTGTAAGGAGCATATAAAGGGAATTTATTATACGTGTAGGGCAAAAAATAATCAGATTGATATGAGGAATATCAAGAATTTTTATGAGGAATATTTTGGGGAAGCGATAGAGTTGTCCATATTGTAAACATCTATATAAGGTAAATCATCATTTATGGGCATAATGATTTGAGATGTATTTTTTCCCAGGGAAACATTTGTTTTTAATGTAAGTAAAAGTAACATTAAAAATGTTAATCTTGTTAATTTTTTCATATGTATTTGAACCTCGTTTCTATTAATTTAAAAAGATTATATTATAGATATTGCGGAAAGACCATGTCAAAACTGGAAAAACTTTTTTTCCAGTTTTGACATGGTCTTTTAGTGATTTAAAGATTAAAGTAAATGATGTCAACAGAAATAAAATATTACAGTAATGAAAGTGAAAAAAGTATGGATATAGAAACAATAAAAAAAGATTTTCTTTTTACCATAGATGAAGAATTTGGATGTGTTTATTACCTGCCACAGAAACGTCTGGCAAAAATAGACAGAAATACAGCAAAGAATTTAAAAGATTGTCAGGATGGAAAGACTGAATTGACAGATGCATATGAAAATCTGTTGGAAAAATTTAAGAAAAATCAAAGTGTGCATCAAAGTGTATCAGAAGATAATGTAAAGGTTATTCATAAGTTAGAAATTATGGTCTGCACTATTTGTAATCTGAATTGTGTTTATTGTTATGCCAATGGTGGCAATTATTACGGAGAAGAGCAAATGTTATCTTATGAAGTAGTGGATGCTTTAGTCAGATATTTGAAACAGGAACAAATTAAGGTTGAAATGGTACAATTTTTTGGTGGAGAGCCGGCATTGGGCTACAAAATGATTTCATATATCTGTAAAAAGTTTAAAGAAAATGATATATTGGTGTAAAACTATGGAATGGTTACAAACTTTACTTTTTTACCGGAAGAATTGTTAGATGATATTGTAAAATATGGAATCAACCTTACAGTTAGTATTGATGGTCCGAAAGAAATTACAAATGAGCAGAGAATAAGTCGAACTCAAAATATGGATGTGTATGATACGATTGTGAAAAATTTAAATCGCCTGAGGAAAAGAGGAAGAGATGTTAGTGCGATAGAATGTACATGTACAGATTTATACAAAAAACTGGGATATACAGAACAGACATTAAAAAAATTTTTTCATGAAGAATTATCAGTAGAGAACATTATGTTGGAAACTGCAAATGACATCTATGGATCAGACGAAAAATTGATAAATAATGAAATGTATTTTAAAGAAAATCTTTCTTTTATAGAAGAAATGCAGTTCTTACAGATGCTGTATGATGAAAAAAAACAGAATACAGTTTTTTGCAGAGCTGGTTTAAATAATTATGCAGTTTTCCCCAATGGAGATATCTATCCATGCCATATGTTTGTACTTTTAAAAGAAAAATATCGAATGGGGAATATTTTAGATGAGGCATGGGATAAAAGACAGCAGTTTTCAGAAGTTGTTTGTCAATTAAAAAAATTACAATCTGCCTATAGATGTAAGGAGTGTAATGGAAGGAATTTTTGCCATCAATGTGTAGCAGAGGTTGCTTTGAATAAAAATATAATAGATTGTAGTAAACGGGTGTCTTTTTATTCAGAGACTATCAATAATTATGTGAAAAATAAATGCATTAATATAAAATAAACTTAAGATGTAAAAGGAGAAAGATATGATGGAAGAAAGAAAACAGAATGAAAAATTGGTAAAAGTAGAAATGATTGAATTAACGGAAGAAGAAAAAGAATGTATGAAATTATTAGATGAAAAATTAGCAGGTGGAGCAGGAGCAATTTTATGGTGTGCTTGTGTAAATTAGCAAATTAGTAAATTAAAAATGCATTTATTTTTAAGGGAAATACCTGTTTGTTACATGTATTTCCCTAAATGTAGTTGTAATACTAAAAATCAAATAGATAAAAATGAGGAGCATATGTATTATCTAATTAAATATGAAGAAAGTGTTGAGAACAGAGTAGCTATTGCGTTAACGGAAAATCCACAAAATGAGATAGCTGTCCTGGCACTTGCAGACTATGAGGACGAAACGATTAGTATAGACGAGATTTATTGTATATTGAGTGAGGGACAGACAGACCTGGCAGCAAAGATTAACATGGAAGATCAAATGAAACTGATAAAGTATTGTGAAAAGAATAACAAGATCCCCGTCGTTATTCATTCGCATTTGTATGCAGAGAAAGAAGTTTCATTTTCAACAATAGATTTAAATTTTGAACATGAATTTCATCATGTGCAGGAAATATTGAATTATTCTGTGAATAGTGTGTTTATAGTGTATGGGAAAACGCAGTCTTATGCCAGATTATGTTTGAAAAATAAATCTATGCCATTTTTGATGGAAGATCAGATAAATTGCATTACATACAGGGAGGGATCTATATGAAAAAGTACATAAAAAAGCATAAGGGAATAGCGGTTCTGTTTATGATAGCAGGTGTTTTAAATGCACTGATAGGCGTGTTTTCTTCTTATACAATGCAGTATGTGACGGAGATTGTCGCAAATGGGAAAAAAGACAGGATAAAAGAGATGTTTCTGATGGTGATAATTTTGGCAGTTGGGCTGGCATTGATTTATTTATTTTACATGTATGCAAAAAATAAATTTTCAATGAAAGTCATATGTGATATCCGCCAGGATTTATTCCAGAGTATATTAAACAGGGATATGACCGGGTATTACAAACAGAATACCAGTTACTATACATCTTTATATCACAATGATTTACAGGTGGTAGAAACGACATTGCTCGCATATTTTATATTGGTCGTCCAGCTGGAAGAAATTGTATTCTCACTTGCTTATGCATTTGTACAGAATGTGGTGCTTTGCATACTTTTAATTGTAGTTGGAATTGTGGGACTGGCAGTTCCTATCATGACACAGCAGATTCTGCAGAAATCCAATATTGAACAGATGGATGAGGCAGCGAAACATAATACACTGATCAATGATGATTTCAGGGGATTTGAAGTTATTAAAAATTATCAGATTGAAGAAAATGTGGTGGGGCAGTATGCACAGGAAAACATCAGATTTGGAAAGAAAAAATTTACCAGCCAGTTTGTGCAGGGTGTTGTTGGAGGAATCACGATGGACGTCCAGCTTACGCTGCAGTTATTAATTGTAATTATATCTGGTATCATGGTACTATATGGAAAAGTCAGTATATCATTTCTGACAGTAGCCATTGCTCTGAGCAGCAGTGTCATAGGTTCTATGTCCACGTTTATTGAGTCATTGATACAGATCAAATCAGGAACACCGATCTGTCAGAAAGTGATGGAAGAGATTGGGGAACAAAAGAAGGAAGAGACGGGGGATGGTATAAATTTCCAGAATCTGATTTCAATGGAGAATGTCAGCTTTTCTTATCCACAGGCGGAGCACATGACATTAAATAATATAAATATTACCTTTGAAAAAGGAAAACGGTATGCAGTGGTCGGGGGAAGTGGAAGCGGAAAGTCAACGCTGACGAAGCTGGTATTGGGGTATTACAATAATTATCAGGGACAGATACGATTTGATGATATGGATATGCATGCAATATCCGAAAAGTCTGTGATGGAGCAGGTAGCAGTCATTCCTCAAAATGTATATGTATTTGAAGATACTTTGCGAAATAATATCACATTGTTTGATCCGTATACAGAGGAAGAGGTAGATATGGCAGTAAAAAAGGCTGGTCTGGATGGAGTTGTACAAAGGCTGGAAATGGGGCTGGAAACCGTGTTGAAAGAGGGTGGATCAAATCTTTCCGGCGGGGAAAAGCAGAGAATCTCCATCGCAAGAGCTTTTTTACACCACAGGAAATTGTGGGTGCTTGATGAAGCAACCTCAAGTCTGGATAATAAAATGGCATACCAGGTGGAAAAAGCAGTGCTTGATATACCAGGCATTACCGTCATTATGATCACGCATCATTATAACAGAAGTAATCTGGAAAAATGCGATGCGATCGTGGTTTTAGAACAGGGAAATATTGTGGAACAGGGAACATTTGAAAAACTGATGGCGGCAGATGGAAAGTTTTGCCGGTTATATAAAATGGGAAATCAGTAAGTGGTCAGTTTTATGATTGAAATAAAGAATATATACCTAAAGAGTAGTGGCAGACAAAATAGCCATCAGAGGGGGATTTTGCCGTCTATAAAACTTGGCCACGCTTTATTTTTGATAATATAGTATACAACAAAGTAATGAAAAGAAAGCTCTTTCATAATACCCAGTTATAAATATTATAAAAAAGAAAAATAGAATCAGAGGTTGCAATGTTGCCAAAATTACATTATTATAGACATTATACATACTGTCTGTTAGTAATGTGATAAAGTGCGGGCACACAGCAGCCGCTGATTTTCTTTTTATTCATAACAAAGCAGGAGGTTCACAGAGTATGCATTCTATGGTGCAGAAAAGCAGGATACTTTCTGGCAGCCGAAAAATCAGTTACACATATCTGACAGGGGAAAAGAAAGAGGGATTAGAGCATGGAATGTAAGATTGGCGTGATTTCCGGTGACGGAATCGGACCGGAGATCGTGGCAGAGGCAAAAAAAGTATTAGACAAGATCGGAACAAAGTATGGTCACAGTTTTCTATATGAAGCGATTTTGATGGGCGGCTGTTCGATTGATGCGACAGGCGTGCCGTTAACAGATGAGGCAATCGCAGCAGCAAAAGCGTCCGATGCAGTGCTTATGGGTTCCATCGGCGGTAATACAGTGACCTCTCCGTGGTATAAATTAGCACCGGAATTGAGACCGGAGGCAGGATTATTAAAATTAAGAATGTTTAGACCATTCCCAGCAGAAGAAATTGCAGAAGCATTACAAGGATTAAAAGCAGTAGCAATACTTGATAAAGCAGATTCATTAAATTCAGCAGGTGGAGCATTATTTGAAGATGTAACATCAGCAATGTATGTTAATAAAAAACAAGTACCAATGGTAAATTATATTTATGGAATTGGTGGAAGAGATACAACAACAATGCAGATAGAATCTGTATATAATGATTTACAAGAAATAGTAAAAACAGGAGAAACAGGAAATCCATATAGATATTTAGGATTAAGAAAGGGGGAAAAATAAAATGGCTTATGATTTAAAGAAGATAATGGCAGAAAAGCCATCAAGATTCACAGAAGGACACAGAATGTGTGCAGGATGTGGAGCCCCAGTAGTAGCAAGAATGATATTAAGAGCATTAAAACCAGAAGATCATGCTGTTATAGCAAATGCAACTGGATGTATGGAAGTATCAACATTCATATATCCATATACAGCATGGACAGATTCATTTATACACACAGCATTTGAAAATGCTGGTGCAACATGTTCTGGTGCAGAAGCGGCATATAAAGCCTTAAAAAAACAAGGAAAATTACCACAAGATAAAGACACAAAATTTATAGCATTTGGTGGAGATGGTGGAACTTATGATATAGGTTTACAAAGTTTATCAGGAGCAATGGAAAGAGGACATGATATGGTTTATGTATGTTATGATAATGGAGCATATATGAACACAGGAATCCAAAGATCATCTGCAACTCCAAAATTTGCTGATACAACAACATCACCAGCAGGAAAAGTTATTCCAGGAAAAATGCAAATAAGAAAAGATTTAACAAAAATCATGGCAGATCATCATATTCCTTATGTTGCTCAAACACTTGCAATGACAAATTTTAAAGATTTATATGAAAAATCAGAAAAAGCAATTTATACAAAAGGACCAGCATTCTTAAATGTTATGGCACCATGTCCAAGAGGATGGGGATATGCAACAGAAGATTTAATGAAAATCAATAAATTAGCTGCAGATACATGTTATTGGCCATTATATGAAGTTGTTGATGGAAAATATCATATAACATATAAACCAGCAAAAAAATTACCAGTTGAAGAATTTTTACGTCCACAAAAACGTTTTAAACATATGTTTAAACCTGGAAATGAATGGATGATAGAAGAATTTCAAAAAGAAGTTGATAAGAGATGGAATGAACTTTTGGAATTAGAGGAAATTACTAATAAATAATTTCATAAATTAAGAAAATATATTGAAAAACACTACATAGTTTGAAAGAATATGTGGTGCTTTTTTCTATATAAAAACTATTGAAATTGCAAAAGTGTGATAAATAGCAGAAAAAAGCTTGCAAAAATGTGATAAAACAAGTTGCAAAAACGTGATTGAATGAAAAATTGCTAGATTTTCAATGAGAAATTTGGATATGAGTGGAAATATTTTGAATGTGCCAATTTTTATGGCTGAATATATTGATAGATTAATTCAAATTGGAGAAAAGTAGTAAGATATAAATGTCTTACTATTTTTTTATTTCAAAACACTTCAAAAAAAATAATCAATATGTTAAAATAAAAGAAGTAAAAAGTCGAGAAATCGAAAGAAAAAATGAGAGGAAACTACTATGGAAGAAATGTTTGATATAGAAAAATTCAATATAATAAGTGATGAAGAAAATTACTACTTTTTTAGATCATTAGAGCCAGGAGACATAAAAGACCTAGAAGAAGGAAACATAAAAGATGAGAACGGAAAATATATAAGATTACGTACAGATAGAGAAAGATGGGAAGAAACACATAGTATAAAGCCAAGATGGAATGCAGAAAGTACAGTAACACTAGAAGAAATGTATAATCATATAAAAATGCATTATAGCTTAGAAACAAATTGTATTTCATTATCAAGCAATGCAAATGTAGCAAGAACATATGGAGAAACATTTAGTGATAAATATGTAATGATAAAAGTTCCAAAGAAAGAAATGGGACAAAGAGTATATAATGCTGGACAATATATGTTAGCAGAAATAGATAAAAAAGTACAAGAGAGAATAGCTCAAGGAAACATTCCAGAAGAAGTATTAGAAGATTTTAGAAGAATAGATGAAACTACAGAATCAAAAGAATTAAAAGAAATAATAAAAGTAAAATACACAGCACCAGAAGGAATAGACATAAGTAAATCTGGAATGAAAAAAGGAATAGTATATAAAGCACCATTAGCTAGAGTAAGTAGTTTTCAAGCATTAGATGATGAGCAAACATTAGAAAAAAATAAAATAGTAGCAAAATTAACAATATTAGAACAAAAAGGATTAATGGGACCAGCAGTTCCAAGAATAAAAACGAATAGTGAATTAATAAAAACACTAGGAAGTGCATTTGCATCAGGAGAGCAAATATATTATGGAGATATAGAAGGAAACAGGGTAACAGATATATCAAAAGAATTTTTAGATATGTTTGCATTAATACAACAAGTAGAGAATCAAGATAAAAAAGTAGTAAATGAGTTAAAAACAGAATTGGTAAAATACATAATAAATGGTGGAAAAATAGAAATACCAGAAGAAAGTATATTAAGAGATGATGGAACACCAAAAGACGATATATCAATAGAAGAAATGTATCAAATAACAGAAGGAAAAGTAGAATATGGACAAGCAAGTTCTATTGTAAAAAATATGTATTATTTATCAAAAGGACAAGCAAATGCTAGAATATTAGCAGGAATGTTAAGAAAGATAACAGAAAATAATCCAAAATATGAGGAGATTATAAAGTACATAGAAAATAATGGATTTGAAATAGAACCAAAAATAACAACAAGAAAAAGTAATACAGGATACAGAATAAGTGAATCTGTAAACTTAAATCTAAAGCCAAATGAAATAGGATTAGTAGACTCAATAAAAACTTTAACAGATGAAGAACAAATGCAAATAATACAAGAAAGAGGACTTTCAAATGTAAGAGATATAATGACATCAAATTTTGCTAAAATGCAGACAATGGAAACAATAGAAAAAGAAGATTATTTTGCAAGTGCAATAGCAGATATGTATGATTGGGGAAGTCTTAATATTGAGGAAATATCTGTAGCAGAAAGAAATGAATTAATCCAAAAATTAAAACAAAGTAATTGTCTATCAATATATGAAAAATTAAAAGAAGCAGGAATAGAAAATAAAGATATACCAAGAGCAGTTATAAATATGGCATCAAAAGGAAGATTAAATGAAATATTACAAACAGAAAATTATGTAGAACAAATACAAAAAAATATAGGAGAAATAACACAAAATCTATCAATAGAACAAATAGAAAGATATTTAGGATATTATGATGTAAAAGGAACAGGAATAGAATTAAGAGATTATCAGCAAGATGCAGTAAACAAAGCAGATGAAATATATAAAGAAAAAAGATATGCAAGTATAATATTACCAACAGGAGGAGGAAAGACATATGTAGCATTAACAGAAATGTTACAATATGGAAAAACAGCAGAAGAAATAGCAATAGAAGAAAATCAAATAGAATTAGGAAAAATAGCATATAAAACAAATAATAAAAAAATGCTATATTTAGCACCATCAAATGAAATATTAGAGCAGACCAAAGATAGAATAATAGAAAATATTCGTGGAAAAGTAGGAACAACAGGAAAAAGCAAAGATGAAATAATAGCAGAAGTATTTCCAAATTTAGAGTTTGCAACATATCAAAGTTTAATAACAAAAGCAGGAAAAGAAACATTAAAAAAACAATATGATTTTATGATATTTGATGAATTACATAGAACGGGTGCAGAAAAATGGGAAAAATCATTAGATAAATTAATAGAAAATCAACCAGAAGAAACCAAAGTATTAGGAATAACAGCAACACCAACAAGAGATGTAGATGATAGAAATATGTCTGATGAAATAGCGAAAAAATTAGGATATACAGATGAAGAAATAAGAGCAGAAAAACATATAGCAGCAAAGATAGAACTAAAAGAAGCAATACAATTAGGAATGGTAGTAAATCCAAAGGTAGTTTCATGTGAGTATAATTTATTAACAGATGGAAGCATGGAAAATTTAGCAGAACAAATAAATGAGATAGAAGATGAGAATGAGAGAAAGAAAAAATTAGAACAATATGATAAATTAAGAAAAAATCTTGAAAGTGCAGAAGGAATACCAGAAATACTAAAACAAAATGTAAAAAAAGGTGGAAAATATATAGTATTTATACCAGTTGGAGGAAATGAAGAAGGAAAAGATAGTAAAGATAAAATAAAAGAATATCAAGAAAAAATTAGAGGATATTTAAAAAATTCAGGAATAGAACCAGAATATTATTCAATGCTTGGAGCTTATAGTGATAAAGAAAACGAGAGGCAATTAGAAGGATTTGAAAGTAAAAACTCAGACAAAACAAAATTTATGATAGTAATGAATAAAGCAAATGAAGGACTACATGTAAAAGGAGTAGATGGAATAATATGGTTTAGAGCCTTAGATGAAAATTCAAGAATATTATATTTACAACAATTAGGAAGAACAATAACTTCAATAGATCCAAATAATCCAGTGAAAGATGAAGATAGACCAGTAGTAATAGATTTAGCCAATAATACAAAAAGAGTTGATATAGATAAAGAAATAAAAAATAATAACAGAAAAAATGATTTAGAATTATTAACAATAGTAGTAGATTGGGTAAAATCACATGGAGATAATTTGCCACAAGTAACAAGCACAAGTAATCAAGAAAAAAGATATGCTGCAACATTATATAGAATACAACAGAAATATATAGAATATAGAAATGGAATTGATATTGATAATGAAGGAATTACAGAAGATGAAAGAAATAATATAGAAAGTATTATAGCAAAAGGTGAAGAAATAGAGTTATGGGATAGAGAGCTTGAAAGAATTACCAAAGATGAAAGTGATAAAATTCTAGAAGTTGATAGTTTTGAGGTAAAAGGAAATTTGCATGATTTTGTTGAATTAGAAAATGAAGTAAAAGATATTAATTATAGAAAAACAGCATTGAAAAATATAATGGAAATAGAAGAATGGTGTAAAGAACAATTTGAAGGAAAGCCAGAATATAGTAGAAAGACTCCAAGAAGCGATATAAGAGGAATAATTGCAGCAAAAGAAGGAGAAGAAGAAACAGAAGAACAAAGAGAGTTACGATTAGGAAAAGCTTTAAGCAAATTTAAACAAAGTACTATCTGGAAAAATTATCAAGAAGGAAAAGAGAAAGGACTAAGTCGAGAAGAAATAAAACAAGAATACGGAATGAGAGAAGGAGAAATAGCACTAGTAGAAAGATATGAAAGAGTAATAGAAGAATATGATGTCAAAAAGAAAATCACAGGGCAATCAATAGGACAAGTATCATATACAGCAACAGTACAAGAATGTGATGAAGCGCAGACGGATTTAAATAAATTAATTCATGAACAACAAGAAATAACACAGAAAGACTAAAACAAAAAATCACTTAATAATAAATTTGTTAAGTGATTTTTTATATACTAGGAAAGTTATACTTTCCTAGTATATAAAAAGCTACAATCGCTAGCACTTTGAGATTTTATCGCTTTGCTCAGAAATAACAAATCAAAGAAAAATTGAAAATTTTTCTTATTTGTTCTTAAAGTAAGTCAAATGTATTTGGAAAAGTAGCTTGTATAATGTGCTTTAAACAAATAAAACATATTATAGAGGTTACAATCTAATTACAAGTTTGACTTACTTAAATAGGTGTAAAGAATAAAAGAAAGGAGTTTATGGATTATATAAATAAACCATAAAAGAGAAAAAGTATATGTTTAAAAGTTATGAAACAGAATTAGCAGGTAGAAAACTTGTAATAGAAACAGGAAAATTAGCAGGATTAGCAAATGGAAATGTTGTAGTAAAATATGGAGATACAGTTGTAATGGTAAATGTTACAGCATCAAAAGAGCCAAAAGAAGGAATAGACTTTTTTCCATTATCAGTAGATTTTGAAGAAAAAATGTATTCAGTTGGAAAAATACCAGGATCTTATACAAAAAGAGAAGGAAAACCAAGTGATAAAGCAATATTAGTATCAAGAGCTATAGATAGACCATTAAGACCATTATTTCCAAAAGATTTCAGAAATGATGTAGTAGTTGTTGCAACAGTATTATGTGTTGAACAAGATAATTCACCAGAAGTAGCAGCAATGATTGGTGCATCTGCAGCATTATCAATATCTGATATACCATTTGGAGGACCAACAGCAGCAGTAAATGTAGGATTAGTAAATGGAGAAATAGTAATAAATCCAACAGAAGCACAAAGAAAAGTAAGTGACTTAAATTTAACAGTTGCAGGAACAGCTGAAAAAGTAGCAATGATTGAAGCAGGAGCAAATGAAGTTCCAGATGATGTAATGTTAGAAGCAATCAAAAAAGGACATGAAGAAATCAAAAAAGTATGTCAATTTATTCAAAAAATGAAAGACGAAATAGGAAAGCCAAAATTTGCATACAAATCATTTGCAGTAGATCATGATTTATATGAAGAATTAGAAAAAGATTATACAGAAAAAATGAAAATAGCTGTACAAGAAATAGACAAAGATACAAGAGACAATAATGTTGCAGCGTTAACAGAAGAAATTGAAAATGCTCTTGCTGAAAAATTAGGAGAAGAAGAATTCGAAAAAAGAAAGCAAGAAATTGGTGAAGCAGTTTATAAATTAGAGAAAAAATGTGTAAGAGATATGATATTCTATGAACATAAAAGAGTTGATGGAAGAGCAATTGATGAAATAAGACCATTATCATGTGAAGTAGGATTATTACCACGTACACATGGAAGTGCATTATTTACAAGAGGACAAACTCAAGTAATGTCAATAGTAACACTTGGAATGAAGAGTGAAGAACAAGAATTAGATGGAATAGATACAGAAACAGCAAAAAGATATATGCATCAATATAACTTCCCTGGATATAGTGTTGGTGAAGCAAAAACATCAAGAGGACCTGGAAGAAGAGAAATTGGACATGGTGCATTAGCAGAAAAAGCATTAGTTCCAGTATTACCACCAGTAGAAGAATTCCCATATGCAATAAGAGTTGTATCAGAAGTATTATCTTCAAATGGTTCAACATCACAAGCAAGTATATGTGGAAGTACATTAGCATTAATGGATGCAGGTGTTCCAATTAAGAGACCAGTTGCAGGTATCTCAACAGGACTTGTAACAAATCCAGAAAATCCAGATGATTATGTAATGTTAACAGACATTCAAGGATTAGAAGACTTTTTCGGAGATATGGATTTCAAAGTTGGCGGAACAGAAAAAGGTATTACAGCAATACAAGTAGATATTAAAGTAGATGGATTATCATATAAGATAATAGAAGAAGCATTTGCAAGAACAAGAAAAGCAAGACAATATATATTAGATGATATAATGAAACCAGTTATTTCAGAACCAGCTCTGGATAGTATGACAGAACGGTATCTTGCATTTTTGGAAGCAGCATTATGGATGCTGAAAGGTTCAAGTTATTTATGGGAGGATAAAAAGGATGGAAGAGAAAGTAATGAAGGAATGTAAAGTGCTGGCATTGTGTTCACAAAAAGGCGGGGTTGGCAAGACAACAAGTTGCGTGAATCTGGCAGTCGGACTTGCAAAAGCAGGGAAGAAAGTGCTTGTGATTGACAATGATCCGCAGGGAAGTATGACAGCAAGTCTTGGGTATCATAACCCAGATGAATTACCAATCACACTGGCTACTATTCTGACAAAGATTGTAGAAGATGAACTATTTGAAAATACACTGGGAATTTTACATCACCAGGAAGGAATTGATTTGATTCCGGCAAACATCGAACTCTCTGGAATGGAAGTTTCACTTGTAAATATTATGAGCAGGGAACTTGTCTTAAAACAATATATAGAAAGAATGAGAGAAGAATACGACTATATATTGATTGACTGTATGCCATCACTTGGAATGCTGACGATCAATGCACTTGCCAGTGTCGATGCAGTTATTATACCTGTCCAGGCGGCTTATCTTCCTGTAAAGGGTCTAGAACAGCTGATACGGACGATAGGAAAGGTGCGAAGACAGCTTAACAAACAACTGAAAATTGGAGGTATATTGATCACAATGGTGGATAACCGAACGAACTATGCAAGAGATATATCTGATCTGATTTTTGATACATATGGAAACCAGATTAAGATTTTTCCACAGAGTATTCCATTTTCAGTACGAGCAGCTGAAATCAGTGCGGAAGGAATCAGCATATTTGAGCATGATCCAAAAGGAAAAGTAGCGGCTCATATTGGCAGATGACACAGGAGGTGCTTTTAGATGAAAGGTAAAAGTGCATCGAAGATAAAACTGACATCTTATGATGAATTACTTGGAGGAGGAGAAGAAACGAACGATATCCAGCAGGTTGCACTTGAGCATTTACATTCTTTCGAGAACCATCCATTTCAAGTAAATGATGATGAGGCAATGGCGGAACTGGTGGAAAGTGTGAAAGAAGAGGGAATTCTTACAGCATTACTGGTACGACCGCTGGGTGATGGTGAATATGAAATCATCGCCGGTCACAGAAGGAGACATGCGGCACAACTTGCTGGTCTTAAAGAGGTTCCGGTTATTATCAGAAATATGGATCAAGATACAGCTGTCCGTGCGATGGTAGACAGCAATCTGCAGAGACCTAATATACTCCCAAGTGAAAAGGCATTTGCTTACCGTATGAAGATGGAAGCAATGAATCATCAGGGAACATCAGGCGGTATCAGTGCGAAAGACATTGGAAAGAACGCAAATGACAGTGCAAGGCAGGTGTATCGCTATATCCGGCTTACTTATCTGATGAATGACCTATTAAACGCAGTAGATCGTGATGTGATCGGATTGCAGGTAGGTGTAGAGCTTTCCTACCTTACGGTTCCAGAACAGGAGATGGTGGAGGAAGTGCATGAGAGTACCGGAAAATATCCAAGTCTGGAACAGGCAAAAAAAATAAGGCAACATCGAGAAGAAAAAACGCTGACAAAAGAGATTGTGCGGCTCCTGGTTATAGGAGAGCGTAAAAAGAAAACAACGGTAACATTAAAACAGGATGAAATTAAGAAGTATTTTCCTCCAGAGTATGATGAACAGAAGATACGGACTGTTATATGTCAGCTTTTGGAGGAATGGAGCAATCAGAATCATTGATAAGTACGAAGGGAGGGATGTGTCATGAGTATAAGAGCAACATTCCATTATTTTCAAGGAATGGAATGCGATATGTACAGTTTTTATCGTATTCCCAAACTGCTGTTTACAAGTGAATATTTTAAAAATCTCTCCTGTGAAGCAAAGGTGCTGTACGGACTGATGTTAGACCGGATGTCACTGTCCATCAAGAACCGGTGGTTTGATGAAGAGGACAGGGCATATATTTTCTTTTCGGT
>OIAA01000463.1_pt1 | contig 17019 bp, 9 predicted proteins | sample 1580591 | NCBI WGS metagenome assembly OIAA01 (sample SAMEA3882556, study PRJEB24775) | human gut metagenome | biome: human-associated habitat; feature: intestine environment; material: feces | place: Netherlands | collected 2009/2010
GCGCATGGGGGTGCGGCTGATGTTGCCCATCTCGGCACAGAGCTTCTGCTCGTTCAGAAATTCGTTGGGGCGGTACTCGCAGTTCAAAATCTTCGTTTTCAGGTACTGGTAAGCCTGCAGCTTCAGGCTGAGCTTTGACTGGGAATCCATCTCTTTCATTGTTCTATCTCCTAGTTCGCAAGCAGGACCATTCAGGCAGCAATCAGTCGCCCGCCGGACAGCTTGTATCCCTTAAATAATCCAAGTAATCATTAACATTATTATCACATATCCGGACAATGTTTACAAGACTTTTTTGAAAACTTTGGGAGCTTTTCCGTTTTGAACAGATATCATGCATTATTTTGCTATAAATTGAACAGTTTTTTTGTGCTTGTCGCCAGTGTTTCGTTCTTGTTTTGCATCAAAGGATAAATTGTGGTACACTTGACCCAGAAAGGAAGGCTGATACCATGGCAGGTCGCGGGGGGTACAACACCAAAACCCGGCAATTGATCCTGGATTATCTCATCAACAACCGCCAGCACGCGGTCAGTGCATCCAACATTCTGGAACATCTGGAGGCAGAGGGGGCCAGTCCCAATCCCACCACGGTGTACCGGTATCTGGACAAACTGGCAGGCGAGCAGCGCATTATGAAATATGTGGCCGATAAGGGCGAAAAGGCCGTATTCCAGTATGTGGACGAAGGCCGCCACTGCCGCGAGCACCTGCACCTGAAGTGCGTGCAGTGCGGGCGCATCTATCACCTGGACTGCCACTTTATGGATGAGGTGCGTGCCCATCTGATGGCGGAGCACGGCTTCACCCTGCAGTGCGAGGGCAGCGTTTTGTACGGATTGTGCCGCCACTGCGCACAAAATGTCCCGCAGCCGGAGCAAACCGCACAAAAATGTTCCTGCTGTGTTGACACGGGCAAAAAGCCGTGATACAATGCATGCAAGAAAAAGCGTTGACCGGGAAAAGTAAGGTTTCAATGTCCTCTTTCAGAGAGTGCGGGTAGGTGGAAGCCGCGCAGAGAGCGAAACCCGAACGAACACCCGCAAGCTTCACCCTGAACCTGTTTGTGCAGCAGTAGGGGCCGACGTGCGCCGCTCGTTATCGCGGCAGTGCTTTCAACGGGGAGAGCGCACAAAAGTGACTGGCATGGTTTTATGCCGGTAATTTAGGTGGCACCACGGATACGGCAGCATTCGTCCTAGCAACAGGACGTTTGCTGCCGTATTTTTTATTTTATCCGCCTCCCCGCCGGGACGAAGAAGGGAAAGCTTCGCAGGCGTGACGGAGAAGTCAAAAACCAACATAAGAGGGGTAAGAAATATGTGCTGTGTGATCGGCTATACCGGGCACGATATCCGTGCCGACAAATTCAAAGAATACCTGATGCGCACCGTCTCCCGCGGGCCGGACGACCAGCGGGTCGTGGAGGGGCCTTTCGGCCTGATGGGCTTTGGCCGTCTGGCCATCATGGGCCTGACCCCGGAGGGGATGCAGCCCTTCTACCGCGGGGCCGACTGCGTGGTCTGCAACGGCGAGCTGTACGGCTTCCGCTTTGAGAAGGAGATCCTGAAGCGCCGGGGCTATCAGTTCCACTCCGACTGCGACTGCGAGATCCTGCTGCCGCTCTATTATGAGTACGGTCTGGATATGTTCCGCCACATGGACTCCGAGTTCGCGCTTATCATGTACGATTCCCGCAAGGACCGGCTCATCGCCGCCCGCGACCCCATCGGCATCCGTCCGCTGTTCTACGGCTACTCCAAGTCCAGCCACAAGATCGCCTTTGCCTCCGAGATGCAGAACCTCATTGGCTGGTGCGACGACATCCGGCCCTTCCCCATTGGCAGCTACTACTGCGATGGCCGCTTCGTCCGCTATGAGGACATTGCCGATGTGCCCGCCCCCATGCAGGACGACATGGACACCGTGCTGCGGAACATCCGCGAAAAGCTGATCGCAGGCGTAGAGAAGCGTCTGGACGCAGATGCCCCTGTGGGCTTCCTGCTCTCCGGCGGTCTGGATTCCTCGCTGGTGTGCTCCATTGCCACCAAGAAGCTTGGCAAACCCATCCGCACCTTTGCCATTGGCATGGACACCGATGCCATTGATCTGAAATATGCGCGCCAGACCGCAGAATATCTGGGCAGCGAGCACCACGAGATCATCATCAACCGGGATATGGTCATCAACAGTCTGGAAGAGGTCATCCGCCTGCTGGGCACCTGGGACATCACCACCATCCGCGCCAGCATGGGCATGTACCTGCTGTGCAAGGCCATCCACGAGCAGACCGATGTCCGGGTGCTGCTGACCGGCGAGATTTCCGATGAGCTGTTCGGCTACAAGTACACCGACTACGCCCCCACCGCCGACGCCTTCCAGCAGGAGAGCCAGAAGCGCATCCGTGAGCTGTACATGTACGATGTGCTGCGCGCCGACCGCTGCATCTCCGCCAACAGCATCGAGGCCCGCGTGCCCTTCGGCGACCTCGACTTCGTCCGGTACGTCATGGCCATCGACCCCGAAAAGAAGCTGAACAGCTACGGCAAGGGCAAGTACCTGCTGCGCAAGGCGTTCGAGGGCGACTGGCTGCCGCCGGAGATCCTCTGGCGCGAGAAGGCCGCCTTCTCCGACGCCGTGGGCCACAGCATGGTGGACGACATCAAGGAGTACGCCGAGAGCCTCTATACCGACGAGGAGTTCCAGCTCCGCCGGGCAAACTACTCCGCCCACTGTATGCCCTTCACCAAGGAGAGCCTGTTCTACCGCGAGATCTTCGAGAAATACTACCACGACCAGAGCCGCACCATCGTGGGCTTCTGGATGCCCAACAAGGCGTGGCCGGGCTGCAACGTCAACGACCCCTCCGCCCGCGTGCTGGCAAACTATGGCGCTTCGGGTGTGTAAGAAGCCTCCGAGCCACGCGGGTTATCTGGCCAAGTTCCAAAATATCAGCGTACCAACGCCATAAAACGAACTTTGCCAAGGTGGCAGACTTGTGCCCTGCTGGCAAACTTCGAACTTTGCCAATCTCAGGGAACTTTGCCAAGCTGGCAAAGTTCGATTCTGAACGTATCTATGTTATTATATTGGAACTTTGCCACTTAATTTTCCTCAGTAGAGCAATGGTAAAAGCAAAGCAGGCACGCCGCTCCGGCTTTCCCGGGTGTGTGCCTGCTTTTGTTTTTGTTCCTGTTTCGGCTCAGCCGCCGGAGGTCGCCAGCGCCAGCACACCGGCCAGGACGGCAAAGCCGCCGAGGATGCCAAGGGCAAGCTTGGTCTCGTTGGCCTTGATCTGCTGCCGGACGGCCACCTGCGTGCCGCAATAGACCGGGCAGGAAGCGCTGTGGCCGTCGGGGGTGGTGGCGGTGATCAGGGCCTCCCCGTCCCCCACCGCCGTTACCAGACCAAAGGGGTCTACGGTGGCGGCGGCAGGGTTGCTGGTAGTCCAAGTGATGGGTACTGCGTCACCGTTCTCCACGGCTACGGAAGCTCTCAGGGCCGCCGTGCCGCCGATGTTCTCCAGATACAGCCGCTCCTGATTCAGGGTCACCCGGCCCACGTTGGACACCACCGTTACGTCACACCGCAGGGTGGTGGTGTAGGTGTTGGCCACGATGGTGGTCTTGCCGGGCTTCTGGGCTGTCACGATGCCGTTGCGGTCTACGGTCGCTACGGCGGGGTTGGTGCTGTACCACTGGTAGACCATATCTCCGTCTGCCACACTGGAAAGATAGAGCTGACGGACGGGGTGCGGGTCGTTGTATTCGATGGTCATATCCAGATAGCTCTGGCTCAGGCGGCTCTCTGCCGCAGCCTCGGCTGCGTTCTCCGCGTCCAGCTCAGCCACAACCGCAGGCAGCTCAGGCGCAGCGGCAGCAGCGCGCAGGGGGCTGGCCGCAGCGCCGAGCAGAAGCGTCACGGCCAGAGCGGCCGCAAGATGGGTCAGGTGCTTTCTCATCTAAATTTCCTCATGTTCTGGCGGGTGCCGGTCGGCGCGGCCCGCAGTTGTCCGCTTGTCCTGCCGGGTGCAGACGCCGCTCTGCCCCGGCTCGCTTTCCCTTCTATTATATCATCCCGTCCTTTCCCGGGCAAACAAAAGCTCTTGCACAGTTTTTGTGCAGATGTTACAATAAGGGCGTCAAAGCATCCCAGCCAACAACAGGAGGATTTTTATTATGGTCAAGCATATCATTCTCTGGCAGCTCAAGGACGAGTATTCCGACGCCGAAAAGGCCGACATCAAGGCGGGCATCAAGGCAGGCCTTGAGGGTCTGGCCGGTCAGATCCCGGGCCTCGTGGAGGTGCACGTCAACATTAACGGCCTGCCCTCTTCCAACGCCGACCTGATGCTGGACACCACCTTCGAGTCCGCCGAGGCGCTCAAGGGCTACTCCAAGCATCCGGCCCATGTGGCCGTGGCCGACAGCAAGGTGCGGCCCTATTATAAGAACCGGGTCTGCTTGGATTATGAAGTTTAACCCGTTCTTTTTGATTCCGACAGGCTTTTCTTCGTCCAACCTCTCCGTCACGCCTACGTCGTGCCACCTCTCCTTGTAGGAGAGGCCTTGGCATATCGTAACGCTTTCCCTCTTCGCCAGAGGCTCCCCTCGGTAGGGGAGCTGTCTGCGAAGCAGACTGAGAGGTTAAAACCGACTGAATTGCCCTAAAAAATGAGCCAAGAATTATTTCGGCGAATAAAACAAAAAAATATTGGAAAAACTGTTGACATTCCTGATGAAAACGGGTATTATATAACTGTTGCGCGTCCCACACAGGGATAGTGCGGCAAAAAAGTCGGAAAATATCCGATGTTCATCATTAAGAAAGGAGAAAACCAATGCCTACTTTTAACCAGCTTGTACGCAAAGGCCGTCAGGTCCTGGCTACGAAGAGCACTGCTCCCGCCCTGCTGAAGAGCTACAATTCTCAGAAGAAACAGTATTCTGATCTGAACAGCCCCCAGAAGCGCGGTGTCTGCACTGCAGTCCGTACCATGACCCCCAAGAAGCCTAACTCTGCTCTGCGTAAGGTCGCCCGTGTCCGCCTCACGAATGGTATCGAGGTCACCTCTTACATTCCCGGTATCGGCCATAACCTGCAGGAGCACTCCGTCGTGCTGATCCGTGGCGGTCGTGTTAAGGACCTGCCCGGTGTGCGTTACCACATCATCCGTGGTACTCTGGATACTCAGGGTGTTGCAGGCCGTAATCAGGCCCGCTCCAAGTACGGCGCAAAGCGTCCTAAGGCCGGTGCTGCAAAGAAGTAATTGAGGAACGAACCGCCATAAACGGCTTTCCATTATATAAATAACAAGTCCGCAGAAAGTGCGGAGGGCAACAGTTTATGTAAGGTCAGCTCTTTGTGACACAACGGGAGTTTTATTACTTTCGAGTACCGATGATATCATTCTGTGAAGGAGGGAAGAAAGATGCCTAGAAGAGGTAACATTGCTAAGCGCGATGTCTTAGCTGATCCTATTTACAATTCCAAGATGGTCACCCGTCTGGTCAACAGCGTCATGCTGGACGGCAAGAAGGGCGTCGCTCAGAAGATCGTTTACGAGGCTTTCTCCATGATTCAGGAGAAGACCGGCAACGATCCTCTCGAGACTTTCGAGAAGGCGATGGAGAACATCATGCCCAGCCTCGAGTGCAAGACCCGCCGCGTTGGCGGTGCTAACTACCAGGTTCCTCTGGAAGTCAGCCCGGCTCGCCGCGAGACCCTGGGTCTGCGCTGGCTGACTGCTTACAGCCGCAGCCGTGGTGAGAAGACCATGGCACAGCGTCTGGCTGCTGAGATCATGGATGCTGCCAACAACACCGGCAACGCCGTGAAGAAGCGCGAGGATACCCACAAGATGGCCGAGGCCAACAAGGCTTTCGCTCATTTCCGTTATTGATCTGTTCTGTAGGAGGTTAATTTCATGGCTACACCCAGAGAAGTTTCTCTTCAGATGACGAGAAATATCGGCATTATGGCCCACATTGATGCTGGTAAAACTACTACTACCGAGCGTATTCTGTACTACACCGGTATCAACCACAAGATCGGCGAAGTTCATGATGGCGGCGCTACCATGGACTGGATGGTTCAGGAGCAGGAGCGTGGTATCACCATCACTTCCGCTGCTACCACCTGCTACTGGAGCCACTCTGAGACCCAGAAGGATCCGGTTGCATTCAAGAAGAACCGTCACCGCATCAACATCATCGACACCCCGGGCCACGTTGACTTTACTGTTGAAGTTCAGCGTTCTCTGCGTGTTCTGGACGGTTCTGTTACCGTTCTGGCCGCAAAGGGTGGCGTTGAGCCTCAGTCTGAAACCGTTTGGCGCCAGGCTGACGAGTACAAGGTTCCCCGCATGGTTTACGTCAACAAGATGGATACCATGGGTGCTGACTTCTTCCGCTGCGTACAGATGATGCATGATCGTCTGCATGCCAACGGTGTGCCTATCCAGCTGCCTGTCGGCCAGGAAGACACTTTCCGCGGCATCATCGATCTGATCGACATGAAAGCCGATATCTACTATGATGATATGGGCAATGATGTGCGCGTTGAGGAAATTCCTGAAGACCTGAAAGAACAGGCTCAGGAATATCATGACAAGCTGATCGAAGCTGTTGCTGAGACCGACGAAGAGCTGATGATGAAGTACCTGGACGGCGAAGAGCTGACCAAGGGAGAAATCAAGGCTGCTCTGCGTAAGGCTACTATTTCCAACGAGATCGTTCCTGTTGTCTGCGGCTCTTCTTACAAGAACCGTGGCGTTCAGAAACTGTTGGATGCAATCGTTGATTATATGCCCGCTCCGACCGACGTTGCGGCCATCAAGGGCACCAACCCGGAGACTGGCGAGGAAGAAGATCGCACTTCTTCCGATGATCAGCCGTTCTCTGCACTGGCATTCAAGATTATGACTGACCCGTATGTCGGTAAGCTGTGCTTCTTCCGCGTGTACTCTGGTACCGTTGAGGCTGGCACCACTGTTTACAACTCTGTTAAGGATCAGGACGAGCGTATCGGCCGTATCCTGCAGATGCATGCAAACAACCGTAAGGATATCGACATCTGCTACGCTGGCGATATCGCCGCTGCTGTCGGTCTGAAGAACACCACCACTGGTGATACCCTGTGCGATGAGAAGCATCCCATCATCCTCGAGTCCATGAACTTCCCCGAGCCGGTTATCCGCGTTGCCATCGAGCCCAAGACCAAGGCTGGCAGCGAGAAGATGGGCATTGCCCTGTCTAAGCTGGCTGAAGAGGACCCGACTTTCCGTACCTGGACCGATGAAGAAACCGGTCAGACCATCATCGCCGGCATGGGCGAGCTCCACCTGGAAATCATCGTGGACCGTCTGCTCCGCGAATTTAAGGTCGAAGCTAACGTTGGCGCACCTCAGGTTGCCTACCGTGAAACCATCCGCAAGGATGCTAACCAGGAAACCAAGTACGCACGTCAGTCCGGTGGTAAGGGCCAGTATGGTCACGTTAAGATCAAGATTGAGCCCAACCCGGGTAAGGGTTATGAGTTTGTCAACGGTATTGTTGGCGGCGCTATCCCGAAGGAATACATCCCCGCTGTTGACAACGGTATCCAGGGCGCGATGAAGTCCGGCATTCTGGCTGGCTATCCCGTCGTGGATGTCAAGGTCACTCTGTGGGATGGCTCCTATCATGAAGTTGACTCCTCTGAAATGGCGTTCTCCATCGCCGGCTCCATGGCATTCAAGGATGCTATGAAGAAGGCTGATCCCGTCATTATGGAGCCCATCATGAAGGTTGACGTTGTTGTTCCTGACGAGTATATGGGCAACGTCATTGGCGACTTGAACAGCCGCCGCGGCGCGATCCAGAACCAGGAATCCACCGATGGCACTGCCCGTGTCACCGCTATGGTTCCTCTGTCCGAGATGTTCGGTTACGCTACTGACCTGCGTTCCAAGACCCAGGGCCGTGGCCAGTACTCCATGGAGCCGGCTGATTACCAGCAGGTTCCCAAGAGTGTTGCAGATAAGATCATGACCGAGCGCAATAAGGGCTGATTCTGCACAAATTCGCGCAAAATACTTGATTTTTCTTGAAAAATCTAGTATGATAGCCTTACAACAGGCTATTTTATCTGTTTGAATTAAAGGAGGATACTTCCAATGGCTGAAAAGGAAAAATTTGACCGCTCTTTGGAGCATGTCAACATCGGTACCATCGGTCACGTTGACCACGGCAAGACCACTCTGACTGCCGCTATCACCAAGGTTCTGGCTCTGAAGGGCGACGCCGATTTCATGGATTACTCCAGCATCGATAAGGCTCCTGAAGAGAAGGCTCGTGGTATCACGATCAACACCGCTCACGTTGAGTACCACACCGCGAAGCGTCACTATGCCCACGTTGACTGCCCGGGCCATGCTGACTACATCAAGAACATGATCACCGGTGCTGCTCAGATGGACGGCGCTATCCTGGTTGTTGCTGCAACCGATGGCCCGATGCCGCAGACCCGTGAGCACATCCTGCTGGCTCGTCAGGTTGGCGTGCCCAAGATCGTTGTGTTCCTGAACAAGTGCGATATGGTTGACGACGAAGAGCTGCTCGACCTGGTCGAAATGGAAGTTCGCGAACTGCTGGACAGCCAGGATTTCGATGGCGACAACACCCCGATCATCCGTGGTTCCGCTCTGAAGGCTCTGGAGAGCACTTCCAAGGATCCCGATGCTCCGGAATACAAGTGCATTTGGGAGCTGATGGACGCTGTTGACAGCTACATCCCGACCCCGGACCGTGCTGCTGATAAGCCGTTCCTGATGCCCGTTGAGGACGTTATGACCATCTCCGGCCGTGGCACCGTTGCTACCGGTCGTGTTGAGCGTGGTACTGCTCATGTCGGCGATCAGATGGAAATCGTTGGTCTGAAGGAAGAGAAGCTGACCACCACCATCACTGGTCTGGAAATGTTCCGCAAGAGCCTCGAGTTCGCTCAGGCTGGCGACAACATCGGCGCTCTGCTGCGTGGTATTGACCGTGACCAGATCGAGCGTGGCCAGGTTCTGGCTGTTCCCGGCTCTGTTCATCCCCACACCACTTTCGATGGCCATGTTTACGTCCTGAAGAAGGAAGAAGGCGGCCGTCATACCCCGTTCTTCAACAACTATCGTCCTCAGTTCTACTTCCGTACCACCGACGTTACCGGCATCATCACCCTGCCCGAAGGCACTGAGATGTGCATGCCCGGCGACAACGTTGATATGCACGTTGAGCTGATCACCCCGGTTGCCATGGAAGAAGGCATGCGTTTCGCTATCCGCGAAGGCGGCCACACTGTTGGTTCCGGCGTTGTTTCCAAGATCGAGAAGTAATTTTCGGCTTGTGATATAGCTTTCAAGGCTCCTGCTGTTAAGGCAGGGGCCTTTTTGTTGTGTACGACTTATGGGACGGGGAGGGGGCAAAGGCCGGGTGTGGAAGACCAAGGAAGGCATCATGAAAACATCAGGAATTGTAGATAGGGGAGAGGACACCATTCGGAACTTTGAAAAAGTGGAGCAGGAGGGGGTACTCACACCGCCCTACCTTGGAAAGGCGTATTTCAGGTCGCGGTTAAGGGGCAAGGGGTGATCTATCCCTAAGTTTTCGGAACGGTCAGGAACGCTCTCTACAGTACAATTTATAATGGGCAATTCTCAACCTCCAATTTTCCCTTCAAGTTTCCTCCAATCTCTGCCAAATCTCTCAACAACAAGCCAAACCGAAATGGCAAAAAATGCGCGATCACAATACCGGATGATTGTATTAAGAGATTGCAAAGAACATTATCGGGGTAAATGTTTAATCATTTGATAAAATCAGGAATAAACCATTCAAAAATGTTAATAAATACCGCCAAAGGGTCACCGCACCGCAGCGCAAATAATGTGCGAAAAACAGGTTTCAGTTGATTCAAGGACAAAAATTTACCTAGAAACCGCTCTAATGAACTATGCAAATTCTGGCAACTGTGATATAATGTATATACCTAGATGTGTCGGAAAGGTTATCATTTGCGGGATCAAGGCATGCAGCCGGTACAACGTTTTGTCAGCCGCTGTGCCGGGGCCAAAAGCCCCAAAAGCAGGCCGCAGCCCGGCAGGGGATCGCCAGACCGAGGGGAGCACAACCAGGCGTTTTGCAAACAACACCTGCAAAGTGCCGCACATCTGCCGTACCACTTTTCACACAAAAGGGGAAAGTAGTAACACTTAAGGGAGGATAAAACTATGAAGAAAAACCTTCAGCGTTTTGGTGCATCCGTGTTGGCAGCAGCCATGGTTGCCCAAAGCGTGGCGCTTCCCGCAGCAGCCGAAACTACCAAGATTGATTCTTCGGTAGCGCAGTCTGTTGCAGCTAGCGCAGCAAGCGCGGCCAGCGCTGTGCAGTCCCTGCCCAAGTTCACCAGCACCGCAGACCTGATCAAGCAGACAGCCCAAACGCTGGCTGCCCAGGGCGAAGTGCATGAACTGGAGCAGGACGATGCCAAGCTGGAAGCGACTGCACAGAGCAAGGCGGGCATGAGCCTTGCAGCGTTGGAAAATGCATTGGCCGATGCCATGTACGCCAACGCCGCAGCCGGCAAGATCAACACCGAAGCCTATGGCCTGAACAAGGACGAGATGGCATCGGTGATGGCTGCCACCATCAAAACGTATCATCTGTCCAGCGCCGTTACCGACCTGGGCTATGAGACGAACGCCGCAGGCGTTGTGACCGCCGTTACCTTTACCGGCAGCTCCGGCATGACCTCTGCGATGGAGTCCATGACCAACAGCGATGATGAAGTGATTGCGCAGCAGGCTGACAGCTACGCACAGGCTTACGTTGCTGAAAACTCCGATACCTTTGCGGCCAGCGCCGCTACGGACGGCCATACCTATGGCGAGCCGAAATGGTACTGGAATGACACCAACCCGGAGGATGGCCACACCCATACCTGGAAGGAAACCCCCGATGGTTACTGGACCAAGACCGATGACGGCTGGGCTTACACCGCTGTGTATACCTGTAAAGAGGGCGATGCCTACCAGAAGGTAGAAGGCACCGTAACCAAGGATACCACCGAGGCAAAGCCCGGCGCTGCCGGCAAGACCGTTTACTCTGCCAGCGTGCCCGCTGACAAGAGCCCGGTTAAGAAGGAATACAAGGAACCCACCACCCGCACCGACGACATTGCCGCCCTGCCCTGCCAGAACCATGCCGTGCCCAAGAATGCAGATGGCAACTTTGTTGCTACCTTCAACTGGGAAATGAAGAAGATCGAGGGCGAGCTGGCCGCTGACTACAGCAACGCCCAGCTGTTCTATGACAGCGAAACCGGCAAAATTTCTGCCGGCGCTCCCGTTACCATTGACTGGGAATGCACCAGCGTCACCTTCAAGTGCGCTGTCTGCGGCGAAGAAATCAAAACCCAGCCGGTAATGACCATGCCGGTCAGCGTTGTGGTAGACCAGAATGACAATTCCGTCTACATCAATGTGGGCGGCACCCCGACCCTGGATACCACCTCCGGCGGCACCGGCGTTACCCTGGTGTCCGCAATGAAGGACGGCAACTGGTACGATATGCAGAACAACCCGGTTGACGCAAGCAAGGTGAACTTCACCTATCAGAGCGGCGACAACAAGGGCAAGAACAGCCTGCTGCTGTACGACAGCCAGAAGACTGCCGTGTATGTGGACGACCAGGGCAACCAGGTCACCAATACTTACGATGTCTCGACTGCGCAGATGAACTACTACTACTTCCAGCTGTCGCAGTTCAACCAGGACGAAGCAGAGTACTTCGGCGTGGTTGCCCCGTTCTGGACCTCCAAGGGCGTTCAGAAGCAGGGCGAGGATGGCAGCATCACCGGCACCATGGGCGCAATCAAGATATTGTGCAGCATTGATCCGAACGATGATGTCCCGCCGACCACCATGGCATTCATGCTGAACATGCTGCCGCAGGCGTTCATGTCTTACGTCATGAACTATGGCGAAGCTCTGAAAGCCATCCGTAATGAAGGCTTGAAACAGGTTGCCGAGCTGGGTGACAGCGCTGACTATGTTACCAAGCTGCTGATCCTGCACGACTGGATCTCCCAGGTTGCAGAATTCGATATGGGCTCCATGGGCGATATCACCGGCGGCGGCAACAACGACCCCATCCAGACGACTGCTTTCGGTGCCCTGCTGGGCGGCGAGATCGGCGCTAAGGGCGTTGAGTATGGCTGCATCTGCCTGGGCTATGCAGCTGCATTTAACTACATGGTCCAGAATTTGCCTGACAACAAGGAAATCTATAAAAAGACCGTTGACGGCAAAGAAGTTTGGAAGACCCCCGATGAAGTAGGCGATAACGCTGTTGTTGACTTTGCCCAGATCCTGTATTACTGCGATACTTCTGATACCAGTGTTGCCGGTAATGCGTTCGGCGGCGGCATGTTCAACAACGTCCACTACTTCAACGCAGTCAAGGTCAACAAGCTGCAGGGCGACAGCAATTCTGCTACGATGACCACCGGCGAAGCCAACAAGAACTGGTACTATGTTGACGTCTGCTATGATGACGTGAACACCGAGTGCATGGCCCAGACCCGCGTTGAGAACGCAGGCGACATGCGCCATGTCAACTTCCTGGTTTCTCCCTCCGGTCTGGAAGGCCGTTACAGCAAGTACTATGATTACATTGACTCGCTGTACGATGGCTACACCTACACCAAGAACAAGAATCCCGATGTGGATGATGACGGCAATGTTGTGTTGAACAACGGCAAGCCGCATTACTCTTACACCAAGGCGGAGAACAAGAACGAGACCCGTTACACCGATACCTGCTACGAGGATACTTGGTTCACCTCTATCTGCAGCCCCATCTACTTCGACAATAATTACTTCTATTACGTTGATACCACGACCAACCAGAACCTGTATAACAACATGCGCCGCCAGCAGTCCGAGAACGGCAACAACGGCAACTCTGGTTCCGGCAGCTCTGGTAACAACTCCCAGATGCAGCAGTTCATGAAGAAGATGCAGAACCAGGGCCCCGATACTCTGGAAGCACGTCCGCGTAATGCGAACTACTATATCCGCAAAGAGGATTCCAGCAGCAGCAGGCCCGGCGGCTTCAGCATGAGCAGCTTTACCAAGACGGATGACCCGTTTGATATCATCTTGATGTACTACAACGATCTGAAGGAAACCAGCAGCAACTTCAATGATGACGACAGCAATGCCAAGGTTCTGGCCGAAGCTGGCACCATCTATAAGATCGATACCAGTGCAAAAGATAAGCATACCAAGGTTGAAAACAACCTGAACACCGAGTGCCTGGCAGACGCTGCTGCAAAGCGGATCTACCCCGCACTGGTACACTCTACCGCACTGTATGATGGCAAGCTGTACTTCAACGTCAACAACGCCATCTACCGTATGGACCCGACCACCGGCGCAGTGGAAGAAGTGAAGGAATACAACACCGTCTATGGCGGCATTAAGCTGACCAAGGATAAGGACGGCAACATGGTTCCCGATACCCACTTTCCCGGCATGAGCATGGTTATCATGGACAGCGCCCAGGATACCAGCAGTGTGAAGTATCTGGGCACCTTCAAGAACCATCCTCTGGCTGGCCTGACCCTGCGTGACAGCTACAGCTTTGCTACCACCACCCAGCAGGGCCAGACTGTGATCACCGGCATCAACACCACCAAGGATCAGCTGGTCGTTTCTGTCGGCACCAACCTGTCCAACACCTATAAGGAACTGGTGGACGGCAAGGCAGAAGTCAAGACCGATGCCTCCGGCACTTCTTATGCAAACCGTAAGAGCTACAAGACCGAGTCCTGGAACTACAACCCGAGTTACAACCAGAACATGGGCAGCTCTGACGAGAAGAACAAGAACGAAGAGTTCATGTGGTGCGCTAACCTGGTTGAAACCATGCCGATGTCCGACATGGTCAGCGACCTGAGCAGCGGCGCAACCACCAATGTTTCCGTTGCAGCATGGTGCGATACCCCCGCTTACACCCAGGACCGCACCACCAAGTACGGCCTGACCAAGGGTGAAAAGAAGTACGCTGACGGCGCACTGCCCAAGGGCCATACCTGGAAGCTGGACGAGCTGGAAACCAAGTCCGTTGGCAACAATGTGTACCTGTGCTCTGATTGCCATACCGCAACCGAAAGCACCCCCCACACTGTTACCCTGCCCGATGCAGTTCAAGGCGTTACCCTGACCCTGGGCACCACCAACAACACCTACATCAAGGACGATACCGTTACCCTGACCGTAGAAAAGGAAGGCACCGATATCGTTACCGTTACCGCAAAGAACGGCGATACCGATGTTGCCCTGACTGAAGTTCAGGAAGCAGCGCAGGACGAAGCCGCAGCCCAGGCTACCACCGAAAAGGCTAAGACGGTTTACACCTTCACCATGCCGGACGGCGATGTGACCATCAGTGTTACCAAAGCCGCCAAGACCTATGCGGTCAAGGTGGCCGATGCTAACAAGGATACGTTGAAGATCACCAGCCCCGAAGCTGACCTGGATAAGGTTGCTGAGGGCACCAGCGTTACCGTTGTGGCTACCCCGAAGGATGGCTATACCCTGACGGCTGACGGTGTGGTGGTTACTTACGGCGACAATCAGACCCTGAAAGCAACTCCTGACACAGAAAAGGCCAACACTTACACCTTTGCAATGCCCGCTGGCGATGCAACTGTCAGCGCAGCGTTTGAAGAGGTTAAGAAGTATAACGTTACTGTGGCGGGTACTGTTGAAAACGGCACTGTGGGCGTAGAGCCGAAAACCGCAGCTGCGAAGGATGTTGTTACTGTTACCGTTACCCCGAATACCAACTTTAAGTACACGGACGGCAGCCTGAAAGCTACTTATACGGATGGCGGAACGAAGAAAGAAATTAACGACTTTAAGGCAGTAGACGGTAAGGAAAACACCTACACCTTCGAGATGCCCGCCGCTGATGTTACCGTTAGCGCTGCGTTTGAGAAAATTGCGACCGAGACTTACACAGTAACTGTTACCAAGGACGGCGCCGGCAAAGTTACGGTCAATGAACAGGAAACTGAAAAGCTTGAGGGTCTAAAGTCTGGTGATACTGTTACACTGAAGATCAACCCGATAGATACAGATACTTTGCTGACTGAGCTGGCAGGTGTAACGGTTACATCTGGCAAAGTTGATGTCTCCACCACAAAGGTAGATGAAAATACCTATACTTTCACAATGCCGGACGGCAATGTAAATGTCAGCGTACAGTTTACGACTGTTGAGTACAGCATTGTAACTACGGCAGACCCGGCTGAAGGTGGCACGATAACTGTTACAGTTAATGGCAAATCTGAATTGAAACGTGCACCGAAGGATGCAGAAATGGCTGTAACGGTTACGCCGAATACGGGCTATGAACTGGAGCTGGCTCGCCATGGTCAGACCAGTATCACGGATAAAGTCAAAGATGGTGGTACGTATACAGTTGTCATGAGCGATTGTAACTTTGAAATCATTGCAGAATTCAAGAAGATTGAAACCACTGAACCCACCAACCCCAGCGAAGAACCTCAGGCTATTGAAGCCGAGGAACGCACCGCTCACGGTGCTGCTGAAAAGACCACCATTACCGCAATGGCTGTCTTTACCTGCACCGATAAGAACTGCGCAAGCGCACAGTTCGTGGATGCAACTGTAAAGCAGACCAGCGGCGTTACCACCGCTGCTGTCAACTTCAACGGCAAGGACTACACCGCCAAGTACGGCGAGAAGAACGGCTGGGTTGAAGAAAACGGCAAGAAGTACTGGTACGAAAAGGGCGTGAAGCAGGGTACCACCGGCCGCGGCAAAGAGATCTATGATCCCGATTCCGACGCTTGGTACTGGCTGGATGCTGTCCAGGGCGGCGCAATGACCGTCAGCAAGGACGTTTACCAGGAATCCGCCGCCGGCCAGTGGGCTGATAAGCCCGATGGCACCGGCAAGTGGGTCCGTTACGATGAGAACGGCCACATGGTCAAGGGCTGGCAGACGACCGATAAGGGCACCTACTACTTTGACCTGATCACCGGCGCTATGGCTAAGGGCGCAGGCGATATTGACGGTGTACCTTGCGCATTTGACGAGTACACCGGTATCGCTCTGGACGGCCAGTGGCTGACCATCAAAGGCGCTGACTTCTGGTACGAAAAGGGCGTTCGCCAGGGCCTGGATGGCCGCGGCAAGGAAATCTATGACCCGGCTTCCGACGCTTGGTACTGGCTGGATGCCGTTGACCAGGGCAAGAAAGCCACCAGCAAGGATGTCTATCAGGAATCCGAAGCTGGCCAGTGGGCTGACCGCGCCGATGGTACCGGCAAGTGGGTCCGTTACGATGCACAGGGCCACATGATCAAGGGCTGGAGCGCTGACAAGCGTTACTATTTCGACCCGATCTATGGCACCATGGCTAAGGGCGATGCAGTCATCGACGGCCGTACTTATCACTTTGATAAGAACACCGGCGTTCTGCAGTAATCCCACAGCCGAACAATGAGCTGTAACCAGCCCATTAACCTCTAAATAAAAATGCCGCAGCAGATGTAATAGTCTGCTGCGGCATTTTTGTATTTGTGGGCATAGGTTCGGTGAAATATTTGCCAGGCCAGTAGGGCGGGGAACCCCACCCTGCCGAAATACTGGGAACAATACACAATTTAAAAATTGCAATATACCTTGCTATGCCGTAGGGGGCGGCGTCCCCGACGCCCCGGAGGAGCGTATAAATTACAGGCCTTTTGTTGGTAACTGTACGGTAGGGCGGCCAGCCCATTGGCCGCCGGATGAACCCAGTCACAAATCTCATTTATCAGGCTCTGCGCGAGGAACCACCCCTCACCGGCTTTCGCCGGAGCTCCCCTCTAAGGGGAGCCAGTATCTTACCTTATGATTGCGGTGGCTCCCCTGGAGGGGAGCTGGACGCGAAGCGGCCTGAGGGGTGGTTCCTTGCC
>OIAA01000467.1_pt1 | contig 16949 bp, 13 predicted proteins | sample 1580591 | NCBI WGS metagenome assembly OIAA01 (sample SAMEA3882556, study PRJEB24775) | human gut metagenome | biome: human-associated habitat; feature: intestine environment; material: feces | place: Netherlands | collected 2009/2010
ACAAGCATTTCCGGGAACTGCTCTGCCATGAGACGGATAGACTCTTCTGCTGCTTCTGTGCGGAATGTCACCTCTGCACATGGAAGGCCACCCTCAACCAGAGCCTTCGCCAGCGGTACTGCATCTTTTGTATCTTCCAGCACTACAACCGGAACCACACCAAATTTCTGAAATTTTTCTGCTATCTCTTTCATCTGAATTTCCCTTCCTTTTTATCTTTTTATATCAAAGTTCATTTCCATCACATGTCTGATCATAGATACATCATCGGTAATGTTTCCATCACCATGGATCGTATGCTTCACAGCACTGGCAGCAACACCGAAATTCACGGTATCTTCCGGTGTATACTCATTCATAAGGCCATAGATGATCCCACTTACAAATGCATCTCCGCCACCGACACGATCAAGAATGTGGAAGGTCAGGCGCTTGCTTTCGTAAGTCTTTCCGTTTAACCAGAGATATGCCATAAGACTGTTTTCACTGCAGCTATGTGCAAAACGGACATGTCTTGCAATGCATTTTATATTCGGATATCTGTCCGCAAATGCCCGGAACACTTTTTCCTGCTGTTCAAAATCCGGCTGAAACGGGATTCCATCCTTTACATCCCCTGCACTGTGGTCTTCTTCATTTTTCCAGATATGGTACGGCTCGATCCCGAAAAGGACATTTACATATGGAAGACAAAGTGTACAGAAATCTCTGGCCTCTTCCCAGGTCCACAGCGTACTTCTGAAATTTCCGTCAAAGCTTACGGTCATGTTCATTTCTTTTGCTGCCTTCAGGCAGTTTAAGATCAGATCCCTGCATTTTGTTCCAAGAGCAGGGGTGATCCCGCTCAGATGCAGCCATGTATATCCTTCCAGCAGTTTTTTCACATCTGTTTTGCTGAAGTCATACTCGGAAAAAGCGCTGTGCTTTCTGTCATAAACTACCTTGCTGGGGCGGATCCCGTAACCTGTCTCCAGATAATAAGTTCCAAGACGGTGTGTCGGAGTTTCTTCCTCTGTGGAATAAACCACACTGTCACAGTTCACATCATTGCTTCTCATCATACGTACAGCACTTTTTCCAAGACTGTTATCCGGAACTACTGTAAAAAATGAAGCATCTATTCCAAGATTTGCCAGGGAAAGGGCGACATTCGCCTCGCTTCCCCCGTATCTTGCCTCAAAGGTTGTTGCTGTTCTGATTTTTTCATAATCCGGCGGTGTCAGACGCAGCATGATCTCGCCGCAGGTGATAAACTTCTGTCCGGTGGTCTCATGGCCCAGAATGGGGTTGAAATGTTCCATAACGGTCCTCCTGTTGCTCTTCTCGGGCATTGGCCCCCGGCCTCGCCTATACCATTTCGAGGCGGGGGACGTTTGGCGCTCAGCAGGGCAGCCAGACCCTGAATGACGCACATCGTTGTATCCATTATAGTGCTTTCGGGAGCGTTTTGCAAGGAAAAGAAAGACACCGCGAGAGAAAATTTGGCGGGATTTTTGTGTATCATGACGAAATCAAATGCCCGTCAGGTCAAAGCTCGGGGTATACTCCTCCCGGGCGCTGCTCTTCTGCTGCATATAGCCGTCCGTCAGCCCCAAGTCCATGGCCCGGTTGACCACCCGGCGGTACTCGTAGGTGGTGATGCGCCGCCCGATGCCGTGGTCTGCGGCCTTGTAGAAGGGGGTGTACTGGCTCATGACGCTGGGGATGAAGCAGCCGGGGTCGGCCTGATTCCACGCGGCCATCTGGTCGAGGACGGCGAAGCTGTCGTCGATGTGGCCGGGCAGGGCCAGATGGCGGAGGATGACGCCTTTCTGCAATATGCCCTCGCCGTCGAACACCGGGCGGCCCGCCTGCGCCATCATGGCCTCGATGGCGGGCTTGGCCTGTGCGAAGTAGTCCGGCGCAGCGGAAAGCTCGGCGGAGAGGGAAGAGGATACGTATTTCAGGTCGGCCAGCCAGATGTCGATAGAGCCGCGCCACGCCTCCACGCTCTCCACCGTCTCGTAGCCGCCGGTGTTGCAGACGATGGGCAGATGCAGCCCCCCGGCCCGGGCGAGGTCCAGCGCGGCGATGATCCACGGCCGCCACTGGCCGGGGGTGACGAGGTTGATGTTGTGTGCGCCCTGCCGCTGCAGATCGAGAAAGATCTCGGCCAGATGCTCGGGCGTGATCTCCCTGCCCAGCCCCTCGGCGCTGATGGGGTAATTCTGGCAGAAGCAGCACTTGAGGGTGCAGCCCGAGAAAAACACCGTGCCGCTGCCCCGGGTGCCGCTGATGCACGGCTCCTCCCAGAAATGCAGGGCCGCGCGGGCGGCTTTCAGGGTGCGGCCCGCCCCGCAGAAGCCCACCTGCCCGGCTGCGCGGTCGGCGCGGCAGCGGCGGGGGCAGAGGGTGCAGGAGGCCGGAGGCGTCACGGAAAGAATTTTAGGCATATCGTCCAACTCCTATGAGAAAGAATCATAATAAATTATCCGGGGCTATTATATCATTTTTGCCCCCGAAAGTGGTATACTAAGAATGAATATTGCATGTCATGCAAGAATACTACATGATCTGGAGGAAACCATGCGCACAGAAAACGAAGAGATCCGGGACAACCTGAAATATCTGAGCCTTCTGGCCCGGGACTATCCCTCGCAGGCAGCGGCTGCCAGCGAGATCATCAGCACGCAGGCGCTGCTCAAGCTGCCCAAGGGCACCGAACACTTCATGAGTGACCTGCACGGCGAGAACGAGGCGTTCGTACATATCCTGAACTCCGCCTCCGGCGTCATCCGGGAGAAGGTGGACATCGTGCTGGGGGATGCGGTGCCGGAGGATACCCGCGCCGAGCTGGCGACCCTCATTTATTACCCGAACGAGAAGCTGCCCCAGCTCAAGCAGCGCTGCGCCGACGAGGAGGCGCTGGAACAGTGGTACAGTGAGACCCTGCTCCGCCTCATCAACATCTGCCGTCTCGTCTCCTCCAAACATACCCGGGAGCACGTCCGGGCCTGCCTGCCCTCCAGCTGCGGCTACATTCTGGATGAGCTGCTCCACGCCCACTTCGAGGACCACGACAAGGACCTCTACTACGGCCAGATCGTCGGCAGCATCATCGAAAATGGCCGCGCCGATAAGTTCATCGTCCGCCTCTGCGAGCTGATCAAGCGGCTGGCGGTGGACAAGCTCCACATCGTGGGCGACCTGTTCGACCGCGGCCCCCGGCCGGACGTCATCCTCGACCTGCTGATGCGCCACCACGATGTGGATATCCAGTGGGGCAACCACGATGTGGTCTGGATGGGCGCTGCGGCGGGCAGCCCCATCTGCATCTGCACCGTCCTGAAAACGACCCTCGCCTACCACAATCACGGCATGGTGGAGGACTGCTACGGCATCAACCTCCGCCATCTGCAGCGGATGGCGGAGCAGTTCTACGGCGAGGATGACCTGACCATCTGGATGCCCCACACCGACGCCGCCCGCGGCCCCTACACCCCCGGGATGCTCCACCGCTGCGCCGTCATGCACAAGGCCATTACCATCCTGATGCTCAAGCTGGAGTGTCAGGTCATCGACCGCAACCCCGACTTCAAGATGGCGGACCGCGACTATCTGCGCCGCATCGACTGGGAGAAGGGCACCGTCGTGGTGGGAGGCAGGGAGTACCCCCTGCGGGACACCTCCTTCCCCACGGTAGACCCTGCCGACCCCACCGCCCTCAACAGCGATGAGAAGGTGGTGCTCCAGAAGCTGGTGCAGTCCTTCCGTCAGAGTGAGAAATTGCAGCAGCACGTCGAGTTCCTCTATGCCAAGGGCAGCGTCTACCACATCGAGAACGGCAACCTGCTCTACCACGGCGCGGTGCCCATGACCAAGAAGGGGACGTTCGCCGTGGAGCGGTTCGAGGGCCATGCCTACTCGGGCCGCGCCCTCATGGACTACTGCGACGAGCGCGCCCGCCGGGGCTATTTCGCCCCCGAGGGCAGCGCCGCCCGCCAGAGCGGACAGGATTTCCTGTGGTATCTGTGGTGCGGCAAGCTCTCGCCCCTGTACGGCCGCAGCGCCATGACCACCTTCGAGCGGCTGTACGTCTCCGACCCTTCGACCCACACCGAGGTGAAGGACCCCTATTATACATGGTACAACGAAGAGGCCGTCTGCCGCAGCATCCTCGCGGAGTTCGGACTGCCCGGCACCAGCCACATCGTCAACGGCCATGTCCCCGTGCAGGAGAAGAAGGGCGAAAGCCCCATCAAGGGCGGCGGACGCCTCGTGGTCATCGACGGCGGCTTCTGCCGTGCCTACCACGAGAAGACCGGCATTGCGGGCTACACGCTGGTCTATTCCAGCCGCACCATGTCCCTGCGTACCCACCAGCCCTTCGAGAGCGCCGAAAAGGCCGTGAATGAGAACCTCGACATCCTTTCCCAGAAGAACATCCTCGAGACGGAGAACCACCGCATCCTCGTGGAGGAGACGGACGAGGGCGAGGTGCTGCGAGAGAAGGTCCACGACCTCAAGCAGCTGGTCCGGGCCTATCAGCTGGGCTGGATCAAGGAGACCCGCTGCGACGACAGCGTGTGGTGAGCGGCGCTTTTGTAAAATTTTCCTTAAAAAGAGACAAAATCGGAGAATATTCGAAAAGAAACTGGGCAAAACAGAAAATAATCGATGAGCGTGCATTGGGGCTTTGCTTTTTGCTGGAAGTTGTGTATAATAAGATAGCTGTAAGTATACCGATTGGTTGTGAGCTTTGTACAGCGAGAAGGAATAAGCACCTTGAGTAATTCACCTTTGGGGCCTGCGGGGAGCGGGCTTGTGACAAGGAGATCATAAAATTGGAAAAGTTTGTTATTACGGGCGGTAAGCCCCTGCACGGCGAAGTCATCATCTCCGGCGCGAAGAATGCGGCTGTGGGCATCCTGCCCGCTACGATCCTGGCAGCAGACGTCTGCGTCATCGAGAATCTGCCGGACATCAGCGATGTGGCGGTGAGCCTGAAGATCCTGAGCGTGCTGGGCGCGAAGGTGCGGATGCTGAACAAGAACACCTACGAGATCGACACCACCCACCTGACCGGCACCAACGTCCCGGATGACCTGTCCCGCCAGATGCGCGCCAGCTATTACTTCCTCGGTGCGCTGCTGTCCCGGTTCGGCAAGGCACAGGTGGCCATGCCCGGCGGCTGCAACCTCGGCCCCCGCCCCATCGACCAGCACCTCAAGGTGTTCAGTGCACTGGGCGCAGAGGACAGCGTGGACTACGGCATGATCACCGTCCACGCCGAGGAGCTGAACGGCGCACACATCTTCTTCGATAAGGTGAGCGTCGGCGCGACCATGAACGGGATGCTCTCTGCCGTGATGGCAAAGGGCCAGACCATCCTTGAGAACTGCGCCAAGGAGCCTCATGTCGTCGATCTGGCCAACTTCCTGAATATGTGCGGCGCAGACGTGCGCGGCGCAGGCACCGACGTCATCAAGGTGCGCGGTGTCGAGCGGATGCACGGCTGCACCTACAGCATCATCCCCGACCAGATCGAGGCTGGCAGCTACATGGTGGCCGCCGCAGCCACCGCCGGCGATGTGCTGGTGAAGAACGTCACCCCCAAGCATCTGGAACCCATTACCGAAAAGCTGCGCCGTGCAGGCGTGGAGGTGGAAGAATTTGACGATGCTGTGCGTGTGCGCCGCACCGGCGATATTCTGCCGCTGAAGATCAACACGATGCCGCATCCCGGCTTTCCCACCGACATGCAGCCCTTGATGGGCGTGCTGCTGAGCGTGGCCAAGGGCACCAGCACCGTCACCGAGAGCGTGTGGGACAACCGCTTCCGCTATGTGGACGAGCTGCGCAAGATGGGTGCCAACGTGCAGGTGGACGGTCAGGTGGCCGTGTTTGAGGGCGTCGAGAAGCTTTCTCCCGCCCCGCTGCGCGCCTCCGACCTGCGCGCCGGTGCAGCGATGGTGGTCGCGGCCCTGATGGCCGACGGCACCAGCGAGATCGAGGAGATCGGCCACATCGAACGCGGCTATGAGAACATCGTCGAGAAGCTGCGCGGCCTTGGCGCAGACATCGAGAAGGTGGAGCGGGTGCCCGCTGCACTGGAACAGGCTATGTAATTGAGAAAAACCTCTCCGTCATCGTTTGCGCGATGCCGCCTCCCCGAACAAGGGGGAGACGCTGCATCAACGGACGTAAAGCAGACGGAGAGGTTTTGTTTGTTGAGGTTTATCATGTCTGAATTTATCTCGCTTTACTCCGGTTCGTCCGGCAACAGCAGCGTGGTGCGCTGCGGGCAGCGGTATCTCATCGTGGATATGGGCAAGGGCGTCCGGACCACCGGCGCGGCTCTCAAGGCGGTGGAGCTGGACCCCGCCGACTGCGACGGCATCCTTGTCACCCACGAGCACAGCGACCATGTGAAGGGGCTTTCCACCTTCCTGAAAAAGCATCCGCTGCCGGTGTACGGTGCAGCGGCAACGCTGGATTTTCTAGACAGCAACGGCATCGTACCGGCCAGCTGTGAGCTGCACGAGCTGGAAGGCAGGGAAGAGGACGTGGGCGCGTTTGGCGTGCAGAGCTTTCCCACCAGCCACGATGTGCCCTGTGTGGGCTACCGCATCCACACCCCGGACGGCAAGACCATGACCATCGCCACCGACCTCGGTGTGCTGACCCCCGTCGTACATGAAGCCCTCTCGGACTGCGACCTCGTGGCGCTGGAGAGCAACTACGACCTGCATATGCTCCGCAGCGGGCCGTACCCCTACTATCTGCGCGCCCGCATCGAGTCGGTGAGAGGGCACCTCTCCAACGACGAGTGCGCAGCCAAGCTGCTGGAACTCATTCAGGGGGGCTGCAAGAAGTTCGCGCTCTGCCACCTCTCGCAGGAGAACAACACCCCCGCGCTGGCCTTGCAGACCGTTTTTTCCACCCTCGGTGCGGCGGGCGTCGTGCCGGACAGGGAGTGCATCGTCCAGACCCAGCGGCGGAACGAGGTCAGCCCCGCGCTGGCGTTCTGAACCAGAAACCAAGAGCAGGAAAAGGAGAAAAGAGCCTATGTCGTACATCATGGCGCTGGACGCCGGAACCACCTCCAACCGCTGCATCCTGTTCAATAAGGCAGGCGAGATCTGCAGCGTCGCGCAGAAGGAGTTTGCCCAGTATTACCCGAAGCCGGGCTGGGTGGAGCACGATGCCAACGAGATCTGGGCCACCCAGCTGGGCGTGGCCCTCTCGGCCATGAACAAGATCGGCGCCCGGGCGGAGGACATCGCCGCCATCGGCATCGCCAACCAGCGGGAGACGACCATCGTCTGGGACAAGGAGACGGGCGAACCGATCTGCCACGCCATCGTCTGGCAGTGCCGCCGCACCAGCGAATACTGCGACGAGCTGAAGGCCAGAGGGCTGACGGAAAAGTTCCGGGCCAAGACCGGACTCATCCTCGACGCCTATTTCTCGGCGACCAAGCTCAAGTGGATCCTCGATAACGTCCCCGGTGCACGGGAAAAGGCCGAGGCGGGCCAGCTGCTCTTCGGCACCGTGGAAACGTGGCTCATCTGGAAGCTGACCTGCGGAAAGGCGCATATCACCGACTATTCCAACGCCAGCCGCACCATGATGTTCAACATCCACACGCTGGAATGGGACGACGAAATCTTGCAGGAGCTGAACATCCCCAAGCAGATGCTCCCCAAGCCGATGCCGTCCAGCGGCTTTTACGAGTACGCCGACCCGATGCACTTCGGCGGCGAGATCAAGATCGCCGGTGCGGCGGGCGACCAGCAGGCGGCCCTCTTTGGCCAGACCTGCTTTGCCTCCGGCGAAGCCAAGAACACCTTCGGCACCGGCGGCTTTCTGCTCATGAACACCGGCGAGACGCCCGTCACCTCCCGGAACGGCCTCGTGACCACCATCGCGTGGGGCCTCGACGGCAGGGTGGATTACGCGCTGGAAGGCTCGATCTTCGTGGCCGGTGCAGCCATCCAGTGGCTCCGCGATGAGCTGCGCCTGCTGGAAGAGTCCCGGGACTCAGAGTACATGGCCCGGAAGGTCCGGGACACCAACGGCTGTTACGTCGTGCCGGCCTTCACCGGCCTCGGTGCGCCCCACTGGGACCAGTACGCCCGGGGCACCATCGTGGGCCTTACCCGGGGCTGCAACAAGTACCACATCATCCGGGCCACGCTGGACAGCATCTGCTATCAGGTCAACGATGTCCTCCACGCCATGGCGGCGGACTCCGGCATCGCCATGAAGTCCCTCCGGGTGGACGGCGGCGCGTCGGCCAACGACTACCTCATGCAGACGATGGCCGACCTCAGCGACCTCGAGGTCAAGCGGCCCTGCTGCGTGGAGACGACGGCGCTGGGCGCGGCTTATCTGGCGGGCCTTGCCGTGGGCTACTGGCAGTCCACCGAGGACATCACCCGCAACTGGTCGGTGGACCGCGTGTTCCAGCCGGCCATCTCCGAGGAGGAGCGGGCGAAGCGGATCAAGGGCTGGAACAAGGCCGTCCGCTGCGCCTACCACTGGGCGAAGGACGAAGAAGAGTAAGAACGAAAAAAAGCCTCCGGCTCTGCACACTGGGTGCAGCCGGAGGCTTTTTGCATTATTGCATCAGGGATGGGGGTCATTTCCGCCCGGTCAGCCGGTTCAGCAGCATCACGGCCAGAACGATGACGCCGATGACGAGCACGATGCCCAGCATTCCGATGACCATGATGGGCAGGGTGGTCATCCAAGAAGTAAGATGAAGCATTTCAGTCCCTCCTTTAGCTCATCAGGGTCAGGATCAGTCCGCCTGCGATGACGGAGGCGATCTGGCCCGAGACGTTGACGCTGATGGAGTACATCAGCAGGAAATTCTGGTTGTCCTCCTCGAGGCCCATGCGGTTGACGACGCGGCCGCTCATGGGGAAGGCCGAGATGCCCGCTGCGCCGATCATGGGGTTGAGCTTCTTGTCTGCCGGGAGGAAGAGGTTGATCAGCTTGGCGAAAAGGACGCCGCCGGCGGTGTCAAAGGCGAAGGCCACGAGGCCCAGCGCAAGGATGAGCAGGGTGTCGGGCCGGACGAACTTGTCTGCCGTCATCTGCCCGGCCACGGTCAGGCCCAGCACGATGGTGATGAGGTTGGCGAGGATGTTCTGGGCCGTCTCGCTCAGGGCGTTCAGCACGCCGCACTCCCGCAGCAGGTTGCCGAACATCAAAAAGCCCACCAGCGCCACGCTGGCCGGGGCCACAAGCCCTGCGATGATGGTCACGACGATGGGGAAGAGGATCTTGGTCAGCTGGCTGACGCTGCCCTTCTGGTAGGCCATCCGGATGCGGCGCTCCTTCTGGGTGGTCAGCAGCTTGATGACCGGCGGCTGGACGATGGGGACCAGCGCCATGTAGCTGTAGGCCGCCACCATGATGGCGCCGAGGTACTGGGAGTTGAGGGTATTTGCCACAAAGATGGCCGTGGGGCCGTCTGCCGCACCGATGACGGCGATGGAGGCTGCGTCCTTCAAATCGAAGAAGAAGCCTGCGAGGAAGAGGGTGAAGAAGATGCCGAACTGTGCCGCCGCGCCGAAGAGCATCAGCCACGGCTTTTCCAGCAGCGGGCCGAAGTCGATCATCGCGCCGATGCCGATGAAGAGCAGCAGGGGAAACAGCTCGTTGGACATTCCTGCCTCAAACAGAGCCGAGATGGGGCCGACGGTGTCGCCCTGTGTGATCGCGCCCGACAAGGGCAGGTTGACGAGGATGGCGCCGAAGCCCATCGGAAGAAGCAGGCTCGGCTCCATTTTTTTTGCGATGGCAAGGTAGATGAGGAGCGCGCCGATGCCCCACATCACCACCATCTGCCACGTCAGGTTCCCGAAATTAGAGAACAGACTGGCGAATGCATTCCAGAATTCCATGTCATTGCCTCCTTAGAAATTTGCGGTGCAATGACGAAAAAAGAGACTTCGGCCACAGCACCAGATACTGTGACAAAAGTCTCAAGCGAACGCATGACACCGGGCATTTCTGCCGTGCTGACGCTGTCATGCAGCACCCCCATAAGGCGGGATGCCCTTTACTCCCTTTTATCCAGACTATTAAACCAGAACCGGAGAGGATTGTCAAGGAAAATGCGGGGTTCTTAGCCGATTTTTAACACTTGGGGGACACAAAAGGCCGGGCAGACAGCCGCCCGGCCTTTTGGAGTCAATCTTTTACGACGGCCACCCGCCCGATGCCATAGCGGGCAAAGAGGGGGAGAGCCTGCGCCGGGATGACCTCGCCGCTGACCACGATGGGGACAGCGGGCGGACAGGAGACCGCCGGTGCGGCGCAGATGCGGCCCACAGCCTCGGCAGCGGGCACCATCTCCTGTGGGGCGAGGACGGCCTCCCGGATGGCGGCGGGGCGGGGCTGCGCCTGAAGCGCCTCAGCCAGAGCCGCAAAGGCGGCGGCGTCGCTGTCCGAAGCGGGCGCAGCGGAAGATGCTTCGGCACAGAGAGCGTGGAGCGCTTTCTGGAGACGGGCGAAGTCCTCGGCGGAGCTCTCAGGGGAGGGCATCAGTACCAGATAGCGGGGGTCGGCATACTCACACTCCACGCCCTGCTCCCGCAGAGCCTGCGCCAGCTGCTGGCCCGAGAGGCCCAGCACGGCGGCGTCCAGCGTCAGCTTGAGCGGCTCACGGTGCGCCCCGGTGAGGGGGAGGGCCAGCCCGGGCCGGAAGGCATCCAGCTCCCGGCAGAGCATCCCCAGACGCCAGCGGCAGAGGGCCAACTTCTCCCGGAAGTCGTCTGCCAGTTGCGCATTGGCGGCGTCCAGCGACTGTAAGATGAGGTAGGACGGGCTGGTGGAGCCGAAGAGGGCCAGCGCATTGCGTACAGCAGCTTCGTCGGCCTGCACCGACGGCCCGAGGTGGAGATAGGCCCCGCCGGTGAGGACGGGCAGGGTCTTGTGGGCCGAGTCACAGCAGAGGTCGGCACCCAGCTGGATGGGGTGGCGGCTGCCCTCCTTCAGAAAGTGGAGGTAGGCCCCGTGGGCGTTGTCCACCAGAAGGGGGACGTCGTGGGCGTGGCAGACCGCCGCCAGCCCGGCGATGTCCTGCACGAAGCCCAGATAGTCCGGGCTGGTGAGGTAGACGCCGAAGGGGGTACGGCCCTCGGCGGTCAGCCCGTCCAATGCGCAGGCGAGGGCCTCCGGCTCCACAGGGCAGGTACAGAGCGCTCCGGCGGCGTCCGGCGCGGGCCAGAGCCACCGGATGTCGAAGTCCAGCAGGGCGGCTGCGTAGAGCAGGGCCTTGTGGGCGTTCCGCGCCGCCAGCAGGACGGGGCGGAATGCCCCCGCAGGCTGCATCTGGAGCGCAAGGTGGAGCATGGCCCGGATGCACTGGCTGCTGCCCTCGGTGCTGTAATAGGTGCGGGCGGTGCCGAAGAGCTGCGCGGCGTTGGCCTCGCTCCGGGCGATGATGCCTTCGGCCTCGTACAGCTCGTCCGCGCCCGCAATTTCGGTGATGTCCAGCGCCTCACAGCCCAGCGGGCCGCAGCCCTTGTGGCCCGGCATATGCATCCGGGTGGTGCGCTGCTGGGTGTAGCGGCGGACAAAATCAACGATGGGAGTGTCCATAGGCGCTTATTCGCAGGCTTCGCCGTCTGCGCAGGCGTTGCAGGTGGCGCCCAGCTCGATGGGTACCTCGATGCCCTGCGCGGCAAGCTCCTGATTTTCGGCGACCTTGATCATGATGGCGCACTCGATGCGCTTTTTGAACAGCTCACAGCCGTACTCGTAGACGCCGGTGATGCTGCCGGTGGCGTGGTAGGCGTTGGCCGCGCAGCCGCCGGAGCAATAGAGCTTGGCCCAGCAGTCCTTGCACTCCGGGCGGGCGTAGGCGTTGCAGTGCTTGAACTCATCCCGCACGGCGGTGTTGGTGACGCCCTTCCAGATGTCGCCCATCAGGTACTTGGGGTCGCCGACGAACTGGTGGCAGGGGTAGAGGTCGCCCCACGGGGTAACGGCCATGTACTCGGTGCCGGAGCCGCAGCCGGAGATGCGCTTGTAGATGCAGGGGCCGCCGGTGAGGTCGATCATATAGTGGTAGAAGGTGAAGCCCCGGCCCTCGCGGTCGCGCTTGATCATCTCTTTGGCCAGGATCTCGTACTGCTCCTTCAGGATGGGCAGGTCCTCGGCGGTGAGGGCGCTGGGGTCGGTGGGCTTCGAGACCACCGGCTCCATGCTCAGCTCGGTAAAGCCGAGGTCGGCCATGTGGAAGATGTCGTTGGTGAAGTCGGTGTTGTAGTGGGTGTAGGTGCCGCGCATATAGTAGTTCTTGTCGCCGCGCTTCTTCACGAACTCCTGAAATTTCGGGACGATGGCGTCATAGCTGCCATGGCCGGCGTAGTCCTTGCGGAAGCGGTCGTGGACCTCCTTGCGGCCGTCGAGGCTCAGGACGACGTTGTGGCACTCCTTGTTGCAGAAGTCGATGACGTCGTCGTCGATGAGCACGCCGTTGGTGGTCATGGTGAAGCGGAAGTTCTTGTTGTGGATCTTTTCCTGCTCGCGGCAGTAGGCCACCAGCTTTTTCACCATGTCGAAGTTCATCAGCGGCTCGCCGCCGAAGAAATCGACCTCGAGGTTGCGGCGGGTGCCGGAGTTCTCGATGAGGAAGTCCATGGCCCGCTTGCCCACCTCGAAGCTCATCAGGGCGCGGTCGCCCTGATAGCGGCCCTGCGAGGCGAAGCAGTAGGAGCAGTTGAGGTTGCAGGTGTGGGCGACGTGGAGGCAGAGGGCCTTCACCACCGTCTGGCGGTTCTTGAAGTCGAAGGCCATGTTCTCGTAGACGTCGGGTGCCCACAGCTTGCCTGCGGACTCCAGAGAGGCCACATCCTCGAGGCACTGGCGCAGGTCGGCCTCGGTGACGTCGGGGCGGGAGCCGTACTTGGCCAGCAGAGCGGCCACGATCTCGTCGGCAGAGTGCTCTTTGTACATCGCAATGACGTCGTAGGCCACGTCGTCCACGACGTGCACCGAGCCGCTGCAGGTGTCCAGCACGATATTATATCCGTTCAGTTGATACTGGTGTACCATTTCATTCTCCAATCTATTGTTGCCATAAAAAAATGCCGCCCTGCAAAGGCGGCATAGGGTCTGCAATGATTACTTATTGCTGTTCTCGCACTGCTGGTTTGCGACGCCGCAGGAGGTCTTGCAGGCAGACTGGCAGGAAGTCTGGCACTCGCCGCAGCCGCCGGTCACGACGCTCTTGGTCAGGTCACGAGTAGCGATAGTCTTAATACGTTCCATAATTGAAAACCTCTCTAAGCTCCAAAGTTTTGTATACAGCGCTCTGTATACAGTGTTATCTTTATGTATGATAACACGATGTGGGGATTCTGTCAAGATTCCGCGCGGCGTTTTTTAGCCCAGAGGCTGATACTTTTTCAGGATGGTGTGCAGCCCCAGCTCCCGGGCGCGGGCCAGCAGGTAGCGGTAGCGGCACAAAAGGGCCTGCCGCTCGTAGATGCGCTGTTCGATGAGGTCGGAGTCCACCTCGAGGTCGAACATCATCGCGTTCCGCCGCAGGCAGAACAGGCACTCTTTCAGCTCTTCCTCCAGCTCGGGGTCATAGCGCTCGTGCTCGCTGTCGCGGGGGATGCGGGGCGAAAGCAGCGTCTGGGCGGTCTTGGGGTAGGCTTGCAGCATAAGGCGTCCTCCTTTTGAAGTTTGTGTACCATAAAATAAGGGCAGAATAACATAGTTTACTTTATTATATGGTGCAGAGGACGCAGAAAATGCTGGATTCTGGATGACGCAAAAAGAGACCGCCGCCTCTGGGTGCAAAGGCCGAAAAATTATCTCGGAAGTGCGTCTGTTTCCAAAAATCCGCAAATTTTTTCAAATTTCCGCTTGACAAAGCGCCCGGAGGCGGGTATAATAGCACACGTTGACCGGCTCACCGCCGCGAGACAAAACCGAATAATGGGGATTTGCATAGTGGTAGTGCGGTAGACTCTGACTCTACTTGTGGGAGTTCGATTCTCTCATCCCCAACCAAGAAGCCATCTGATTCGCTCAGATGGCTTTTTTGTTTTGCTTTGGGGCCGGTGTGACACAAACTTCTGATTTTTTTCCGGCGGGCGGGGCTATACTGTTCTTTGATGCAACAGGGCAATACGGAAGACAGGAGCCACGCAGAAGATAGGAGCCACGCAAATGAGCATTTGGGATGCATTCGGCAAAGGACGGTACAAGGGGTTTTCCCGGGAGGCGGGGCAGCTGCTGGACAAGGCGGTGGAGCTGGCCGGAGGGCTGGGCTGCAAAAAGGCGGACACCGGCCATCTGCTGTGGGCGATGCTGCAATCAGACGGCGGCCCGGCGGCCCGTTTTCTGGCCGGGAAGAACATCTCGGAGCTGGAGGTGCGGCGGCAGCTTTCCGCCGGGCGGAGCGGCACGGCCCTCCGGCTGGCTCGGGGCGACATGGCGGCAGACCTGCGCCGGGCGATGGACTACGCCGTCATCGGGGCACAGAACGCCCACCTGAGCCGGGCCGAGCCGGAACACCTGCTCTGCGCCATGCTGGAAGACGCCGACTGCGCCGCCGGGGTCATGCTGGCTTCGATGGGCGTCCAGCTCACCGAGGCGGTGCGGGAGTGCCGCCAGCTCTCGGGGCAGTTCATCCTGCCCATCCAGCCCCGGACGTCCCCGCCTCTGCCGCGGGGGAGCCGGGCCAGCGACAAATACTGCCGCGACCTGACCCGCCGGGCGGCGGACGGTGAGCTGGACCCAGTGTTCTGCCGGGAAAAGGAGCTGGACCGGATGGTAGAGATACTATGCCGCCGCCAGAAAAATAACCCCTGCCTCGTGGGGGAACCGGGCGTGGGCAAGACCGCGCTGGCCGAGGGTCTGGCCCAGCGCATCGCCGACAAGCAGGTGCCCCGGATGCTGCAGGGCCGTCGTCTGCTGGCGCTGGATATGGCCAGCCTCGTGGCGGGCACCAAGTACCGGGGCGACTTCGAGGAGCGGTTCAAGAACCTGCTGGAAGAGCTGGTGCGGGACGGCAGCTCCATCCTGTTCGTGGACGAGTTCCACACCATCGTGGGTGCCGGTGCAGCGGAGGGTGCCATCGATGCAGCCAGCATCTTAAAACCGGTGCTGGCCCGGGGCGAGATACAAATTATCGGCGCTACCACTACCGAAGAGTTCCGCACCCACATCCAGAAGGATGCCGCACTGGAACGCCGTTTCGGCAAGGTGCAGGTAGAGGAGCCTACGCCTGCGCAGGCGCTGGATATCCTCAATGGGCTTGCGCCGCGCTATGAGTGCTACCACAATGTCTGCCTTCCGCCGGAAGCGCTGCAGGCTGCGGTGGAGCTTTCGGTGCGGTATCTGCCGGGGCGCTTTCTGCCGGATAAGGCCATCGACCTTGTGGACGAAGCCTGTGCGGCGGCACGCATCCGGGCCGAGCAGGCAAAGCAGTCAAAGCCCACGCTGATGCCGGACGATATCGCCCATGTAGTGGCGCAGGCCAGCGGTGTGCCGGTGGAGCGGGTAGGTGAGCAGGAGCGGGAACGACTGGACAAGCTGGAAGAACGTCTCAACGCCGAGATCGTGGGCCAGAGCCGGGCTGTGGCTGCGGTGGCAGGTGCCATCCGGCGCAGCCGCACCGGTCTTGGCGAGCCGGGCCGGCCCATGGGTGCCATGCTGTTTCTTGGCCCCACGGGAGTTGGCAAAACGGCTCTTGCCCGGGCGCTGGCGGTCAGCTGGTTCGGCAGCGAAAAAGCCCTGCTCAAATTTGATATGTCGGAGTATCAGGAGCAGCACACCACGGCCCGCCTGCTGGGCGCGCCTCCGGGCTACCTTGGCCACGATGAGGGCGGTCAGCTCACCGAAGCCGTCCGCCGCCGCCCGTACAGCGTGGTGCTCTTTGACGAGATCGAAAAGGCCCACCCGGATATCCAGAATATCCTGCTGCAGATCCTGGAGGACGGCCAGCTCACCGACTCCATGGGCCGGAAGGCCGATTTCCGGAACACCATCGTCCTGCTGACGTCCAACCTCGGGGCACGGTTCCTTGCGGGGCAGAGCGCACCGCTGGGCTTTGGGGCGGGCAGCGAGGCTGCCTTTGAAAAGCAGTCGGAGGCCGCCGTCGCCGAGGCGAAAAAGTGGTTCCGGCCCGAGCTGGTGGGGCGGCTGGATGAGCTGATCGTCTTCCGCCCGCTGGAGGAGCAGAGCCTCTGCTCCATTGCCGAAAAGCTGCTGGGCCAGCTGGAAGAGCGTGCGGCCCGCAGCGGCTACCAGCTCACCCACACAGCCCGGGTCGGCCCGGCGCTGGCCGCAAAGGCCCGCTCGCCCTACGGGGCGCGGGAGCTGCGCCGACAGGTGGATCGTGCCGTGGAGCAGGCCTTCGCCGACCAGATCGCCTCCGGCAGCGTGAGCCTCGGCCAGCGCTGGACGGCAGACTGCACCGCCGACGGCACCATCGTGGTGGAGGAGACGCAGACGGCGGGCGTCGGGTGAAAAGCTCTTGCATCTGCTCGGGTTTTCCGCTATGATAGAGGGCAGGAATCACCAGAGGAGGAAACCGAATGCGCTATCTGTTTTTGCTCAACCCCACCGCAGGCAAGCGGGACTGCACCACCGGGCTGACCCCGGCCATCCATGCCGCCGCCGGACGGGCGGGCATCCCGCCGGAGAAGCTGCAGGTCGTCGTGACCCAGTACGCGGGCCATGCCCGTGCGCTGGCTGCGGAGGCGGCGCACCGCCGAGGCCGAGGGCGAGCCGGTGCGCATCTGGACGGCGGGCGGCGACGGCACCTTCAATGAGGCGCTGACGGGTGCCAATGGGTGCGCCCTTGCCGCCGTGGGGTGTCTGCCCTTCGGCAGCGGCAACGATTTCCTCCGCACCTACGGCACGAGGGAGGAGTTCAGCGACCTTGACGCGCAATTCGCGGGCGGGGCGGTAGACATTGATTTGATGGAGAC
>OIAA01000474.1_pt1 | contig 16771 bp, 10 predicted proteins | sample 1580591 | NCBI WGS metagenome assembly OIAA01 (sample SAMEA3882556, study PRJEB24775) | human gut metagenome | biome: human-associated habitat; feature: intestine environment; material: feces | place: Netherlands | collected 2009/2010
TATAAATTTAAAGTTTTTCTATTATGAACAAAAAATTTTTAAGTGCAATCCTGTTCGGAGCCTTGATGGTTTCTTCGACAGGAACATTTGTATCTTGTAAAGACTATGATGATGACATCGATGCTATCAACAAGGAGTTGACAGACATCAAGTCTCAGCTGGCAGCTTTGCAGACAGAAGTAGATGGCGGTAACTGGGTTACTGAACTTGTTGACGTAGAAGGTGGTTTCAAGGTTACTTTCAACAACGGAAAGACTTACACTATCGTTAATGGTAAAGATGGTGCACAAGGTGAGCCGGGTACTCCAGGTAAGGATGGCAACGGTACTATTGTTGAGGTAAAAGATGGTTACTGGTATCTTGACGGTAAGAAGACAGAGTATGTTGCTGTTAAGAAAGATGATTTAGGCAAGGTAAAAGTTCCTTTTGTTAACGAAGCCGGAATGTGGGTGTTCTACGACAAGGATGGTAATGAAGTTGTTTCTGAATACAAAGCGCTTGGTGCTACTTATGTAGTAGAAGCCGATGGCGTTTACACATTGAATGTACCCGATGCCGATGGCAAAATGCAGGCTATAAAATTGCCTACTGCAGGTGCTACATTGACCGACGTAGAATTATTGGGATGGGCTGCTTTGGATAAAATGGATAAGAGTTTATCTCAAAGAAGTGATATTCAAACTACACTTGATATAAAATATGCTTTTGTAGGGAAAATTGTTCAGAATTGGGATAATAAAGAAACTACTTGGTCTGCACAGAAAACTGTAACTAAAGGACAGGTATTAACTACTTTGGCTCCTAATAACACATATTTGATGGCTCGTATTGATGCAGGTGCTGATGCAGCTGATATGAGTTTCTCTTTGAAAAATTCTAAAAATGCAGTTCTTCCTGTTTCTTTAAGTGCTGCTACTGAATATAAGGGCCTATTATCTAGAGGCGCAAATGGCATGTATGCTATTGCATTAGACAATACAGATGCTGTATACACTGGTGCTGATAAATATACAGGCCAGTTTACTAATGGACTATACGCTTTGGTAGAAAAGAGTGGTTTCATTTCTAATTACAATTTGGTGGTTACTGCATCTTCTATAGAAGCTGAAGTTGTCGAAGGAAAAGTTGCCACAGTGGATGGAAAGGAAATAGTAGTCGATAGTGAAGATAGTAGTAAGAAATACTATGAAGTAAACTTAAACAAAGACAATGTTATTACTTTTGATGAAAACGAGAAGTTCGTTTATGACTACTATGTAGAAGCTGTAGATCCAACTATCGCTAAGTTCTTTGGTTTCTCTGCAGATAAGAGTAATGGTACTTTCAAAGTAACTAAATTGTCTGATGAAGTAACATACGCTACATTTGATATCAATGTATACAAACTGCATATTGATGGTAAGATTTACAAAGAAACAATTACCATTAAGCCAATCCGTACCTTGGGTAATGAAGTTGTTTATGACTTGGGCAATGTACAGATTAAGAAATCTATGAAGTTGAATGTGTCTTTGGATAAAATGTTTACTGCTTTGGGTAGCGATGCTGAAATCTGGAAGAACACAGCTTTGGGTGTTAACGGTGCTGATGCTACAATTGTAAAAGATGCAGATAAGAGTGAAGGACCTAACATTACATACACTTACAAAAAAGCTGATGGCTCTGAACTTGCTAACGTTAACGGAACTGCAACTCAGTTCGATGCCGTATTCTCTGCTCTTGATGGCACCGCTGCTACTTTAACTCCGGGCACTGGTTATACTATCACTATCAATTACAAACATGACAGCAATGTACTGAACACTATCAAAGTTAAGTTTACTCCGGTTATGCCTGCCTTGTCTTCTTACATAGCTAAGAGAGAAGCTTTGTGGATTGGTAATACATTGATGGCTTATTTCGTAGACCCGATTAAAAATCAAACGGATTTTGCTTCTAAATATGAAATGGAGAAAGGATTCACGACATTAGGTTCTGATGCTGATCTTACTGAGATTACATTCTCTTTGGATAGAGAGCAAAAGATTAACAATGTTCAGGTTCAGGATTTGGCTAATATAGCTTCTGATAATACTATAACTTTGGTTACTGACCGCGACTTTAATCAGGATGGTAACGTAACAGAGGCTGATAGATGGGCTTACGGTCAAGAATTGAATGTGAAAGTAGCTGCTACTTATTTGGGTGGTGCTTACAAGTTCACTGATGAAGAGATTGCTGCCGCTGCATTTAAGATTAATGTTCAAAGTGCATTGAAAGCTGGTAAGATTGTTCCTGCTGCTGGTGCTTCTATTACATTGCCTGCTGCCGCTGCCGGTGAAACAGCTAAGTTAACTGCTGATATGATTACTGGTTATACTTACAACAATCAGCCGTATAGCTTATTCAAGGAAGCTGCTGGCAATTATAAGTATAGCTATATCGACAAGGTAGAATTCTTCACTACCGATGCAGAAATCTATACTGTAACTAAAGATGCTACAGCAATTAAAGATGCTGAAGGTAACGTTATTGGTTACCACGCAGAAATTACTTCTAAGAATATTTCTCAGACTACTAATACGAAGATTATCGTGAAAGTAACTGATAAATACGGTTATACTAAAACTGCTGAACTTCCTTTGACTATTACCGTGGGTAAATAATCAATAAAAAACAGAATTAAAAGGAGCGGTCTTCAGGTCGCTCCTTTTTATGTTTATTCAGAATTTATTTGACATCAGTATCTCATTGATGTTTAGTTATAAACAAATAAAATCCCATTGTTACATATTTTTAATTCAGATATTGTATCTTGGTCCCAAAATTATTATTTACCATCTCTCTTTCACTATGATAAAGCTGACTATCTTTTAAGTAGTAATAATTAGGGTTACCTGCAAATTCTATTGTTACATATTCAGTATTTTCATCATTGCGATGAATAGCCCATACGCCTTTATAATGTATTGAGTCATTAAATTGAATGAAAGTAGTAGAATCTTCCTTCAATTCAAATTTTATTCCTGTTTCAGTTTTAAATATGCCGTTGAACACATGAGATGAAGATGGTTTATCTACATTACCGCAAGACGAAAAAACAAAAAGAAAATAGAATATCATCCCATATATAAATATTTTCATAGATTGTAATGTTTTTGTGTTAAAAAAAGGACGTCCTTTTTCAAAGACGTCCTTTCTTTTATATAGTTTTAAATATTACTTACCTGAAGGAGTACCTCCTGCTTTCGCAACATTCACTTCAAGAGCTTCTTTCTTTAATACACCCCACTTGTGAGCGACTTCAACAGAAATATACATCTTGTAATCAACGTTAACCGGAGTACCATTGTTGTTGAAGTAAGCCAAGTGAGTAGGATCTTTATCCACTTGCTCTGCATGAGCTTTATCAACCACACCATTAGCTTCAGTAGCCTTCATTTGCTTCAACGATGCATTGGTCGGCAATTTACCATCTTTCACACCTTCTGTATGCTTGTATGTGTTAGTTGCAGCATCGTATGACAAACTTGTTGTTACCTTGTCAGTCAAGAATTTAACATTATGAACGCCATAGTAATCATATAGTTCATGAGCATACTCACCGTTCTTAACATCCTTGATGTCTTGAGCGGCAACTTTATTACCATTCCAATCTGTGAAGTTGAATCCGTCAGCTACATTCAAGAAGCTACCATCAATTTCAGCATCAACGAAGTTACCCTTAATAGCACCGTCAATAGATAACGGATCGATAAAGAATACTTCAAATTCCTGAACAGGGATCACATTATAGCTGTTATATTCAACAACCAAGTTTACAGGAACTGACTTACCTACCAATGCTTGGGCAGCCGGAGTACCGTTCAGTTTGTCAATTTCATGCAAACGTATTGTACTTGTACACTCATCATTTGTAGAGCCTAATGTTTCATCGAAGTTCCATGGCAAGAACTTGGAATCTTTGTTTGTTTCAGCTGTTGCACCCATTACGTTTTGGATAGTTGCAGCCAAAGTCTTATCAGTTTGGATATAATCAAATTGTTCCCAGCTTGTAGGAGCAGCTCCCTTCCATAATGAAATACCATCTGCACTTACATTGTAACCTGCCAAGTAGTCATACTTGTTGAAGCGGCTTTGATCGAACACAAAGCGTACGTCTGCACAATTACGGATGTACTTAATGAACTGAGCCAAGTTAGTCGGTTTAGCATTTTCAGGTTTATAGATGTAACCATTTACAAGATCAGCAGAGATATGGCTGTAATCTTGCAAAGCACAGTCTGTACCGTTATATTCATGGGTATGATCAGGTGTTAGACCGTTGTTATTAGCCCAGCTATCTTCAGCAGTATTGAACACGATAGGATTAACATTAAATGTACCTTCACCTATGCCATTCTTCCAATATGTTCCTTGGTAAGCAAATTCTTGTTTCGGAACAACAATTTCTTGATTAAATTTCTGGATAATGTTACCTACTGTTCCAAGTTCGTCTATATATTCAACTTCAATCTCGAATTTAGAAGCATAGTTTCCATCCTTGTTATCCTTCAATGTTCCAACAGTTTTTTCATTCATAGCCCATACCAAGTTATATGAGGTATTATCCTGTGCATCTTTCAAGAAGCTAAATAACAAGTCAACATTATTCTTTAATTCTTCCTTACCATCTTTGATCTGCTTAGAGTCACCTTCACTCCAATCTGCATCAGCATTAACTGATAGGTTCAGCTTAGTCAAATCAATTTCTACGCCGTCCTTCTTCAAACTCTTGATCTTCAGCGATGTAAAGACTTTATGGAATTCAGTCTTACTCATGCTCTGACCACCATTAAACTTAACTTGATGATAGATAGCCTCGTTCATATCTTTAGAGAACAACTGCTGATACATATCATGACAACTGATGGTATCGTTTGCAAAATTAAACGGACTCAATACTTGCTCTTCCCCTTTATCGATCCAACGAACTTTGATGTAACGTTGTGCAATCAATGCATTGTCGTGTTTTGTATCAATCAATGAAACACGCACAATCGGTTCACGACCAATAGAAGCACGAGAGTATTGATTGTCGTCCAAATCTACATCATAAACTTCTGATTTCAATCTGTTACCACTCAAAATCTTAGCAAATTCCTGTTCGTCTGTATCACGATCTCCTTGCAAATATTTTTCAGTAGCTAAAGAGAAACGGAATTCCAAACCGTAATCAGCATAATTCTTCAATTCTTTATGGTTGACATGATTATTTGTTGTAGTAGTACATACTGTAACCAAAGTATTCAAGTCTAGCGGTTGGTTGTATGCCCATTCTACGTCAACGAGTTCATTATTTCCTGATTCATACAAACACACAGAGTCATGATAGTGAACATATATGTCTTTACCATTTTCTGCATTTTTTTGAATTTCATCAGCAAATTTGTCTTCCAATGCTTTAGTAAAATCAGTTTTAGAGTTAGCTAAATAAGGAATAGCTACAATTTCTTCAATGCGTGAGTATTCAGAGTTTACATATACGCCATTTATTTTACCGGCTGCTTTGTCCGCTTTTTCTGTTTCTGTATAATTAGACTCAGTCACAGGAGCTTTCAAAGATGCCATATAGAATGTTTCTGTAGTACCGTTTGTAGTAGTAGTGATGGGTTTACCCAAGAAATCATCACTCTTCTTGTAAGTTACTGTCAGTACACCATCTTTGATTTCTTTACCGGTAGGAACAATCGGACTGTTTGTTTTGACTTCAGCGCTTCTTGTCATTGTCATTGTATTATTCGATGTGATACAATCGAAAGAAGGCAACTCAATATCTTCAGTACGAACCCCCATGCTCGGACTTACATGGAAATATGCCTCATTCTTTTCTGTAGAAATATAACGAACTTCTCCAGCTGCAACGTGATCCAATACGGGACGGTTAGTATGTTTGTCTGGACCGCTCTCATGTTTCGCCATTGGCTTATATACCTGTGGAGTGTACTGTAAGGTAGTCAGAGTAATAGCAGCTATACCATTGATATGGTCTGTAGGAATCAAAGAGAGACTAGTCAGACGATGACCTATTACTTGCATGATCTCAGCGCTCAGTTTATCCACTTTGTCATTCAAAGCCTGCAAACTTTCCGAAGTGATGAAATCCGCTTTCAATTCTTCTTTTAAAGCTGATATTTTTTTGTCTACACTTTCCAAAGAAGCTAATTTGTCAATCTGAGTCTGAATTTCCTTTTTCAAGTTTTCAAGGTCTGATTCAGTAACGCCGCTGTTACTACCACCTTCTTCAGCTTTTTTCAGAGCTTCTTCAGCTTTCGCTTTTGCTTCTTCTGCTGCTTTTTTAGCGTCAGCTACAGAACTTTCCATGGTAGACACCTTTTGGGTAAGTTCTTCAAGTGAGGCTTTTTTATTCAGCTGTTCCTGCAAATCCTCGATGTCATCATCATAGTCTTTACAAGACACGAACGTTCCTGTTGATGAGGCCATTAAGGCTCCGAACAGGACTGCACTTAAAAATTTTTTGTTCATAAATAAAGATTTAAATTTATAAATTTAAAAAACTAAAAATTGGTTATACATATACTGTTATAAAAGGACTTCATTCTCTATTTCCAAGTTCACCAGGTTCCTCTCTCGCGCCGCATACCGTTTCGGAGTCATACCCGTCTGACAGACGAAAGCCCGATAGAAAGGACTCTTCGAACCGAAACCGCTCCGTGACGGAACCTCGCCCAGCGGACAACCACCGTTGCGAAGCAGCTCCTTAGCGTATTCCACCCGGTAGCGGTTAAGCAACTCCTTCAGATGACAACCGAAGTAGCGGTTCACCGCATTGCTCAGGTAAGTCTGGTTTGTTTCGAGCATCATACTCAGTTTCTTTAACGAAAGAGAGGAATCAAGGAATGCCCGACGTATCTCCAACTGATACAATATACCTTTATATATAAGGCTGTCTGCCGGACGGACATCCGACAGTGACGAGAACCGCGCCGTCCATTCGCGGCCGGCGGCACGATAGAGCAATGTCTTCTGCCTTACAGAAGTGCTGCTCGTCTTTTTACGTCTCAGAAACAGGTATTCCATCTAAACTCGTTATTCGTTCTTATTGGCTTTTTATGCAGATCTCTTAGTAAGAGATCGACAAACAGACGATAACAAGCTTTAAATCAAAACATTAACTATACACATACAAGGTTAAACCAGAGCTGGCAGAACTAGAAGAAATACTTTTTTTCACAATATTCCATATTTTTTCCGCGAAAAGTGTACTAGTTATCAAAACTTTCCTTATTTTTGCACGTGAAATGTCGATCTCTTACTAAGAGATTTATATTTTTTCATCTTCCAGACATATAATAACCTATTGATTTTCAACCATCCACAACTAATCCCTACTTCTTCCCTTAACATATAGTAAGATAAATACATGAAACAAAGATTGAAAGGATTTTTTTACAATTCTTAGTCTTCATGAATACGAGAGCCTTATATGGCCTCTTAAAAAGATTGACAAACGATAAGACACTTCCCACAAAATATAAAGCGCATATTTATAGAGAACTATAAAGACTACATAGAATGCCATATAGAATCTCTTACCTGAAACTAAGGCTTCTCATACAGCCACAGAGCAACCGTATGAAAAGCCTTAACCAAACTGAAATTGCTTATCAATTGAGCAATTTGGGAAGTATTTGTACCTGATTAATGAGCAATTTGCGTATATTTGTTGTTGTTAAACAGAAAAGATAACATTCATGAGAACCAGACATCACATATTTTTCCCATTGCATCCCGGCAAAAGTATCCTTTGTTCGTGCTGCATGGTACTGATAGTGTGCCTGTTTACCGCCTGTGACAGTAAACAGTCCACTTCCACAAAACCGACCCTGACTGTCACCCTGGAACCTTTGCGCTATTTCACAGAAACCATTGCAGGCGATAAATTCAAGGTAGTCAGCATGGTTCCGAAAGGAAGCAGCCCCGAAACCTACGACCCTACCCCCCAGCAGCTGGTCAATCTGGATAAGAGTATCGCCTACCTGCGCATAGGCTATATCGGTTTTGAACAAGCCTGGATGGATAAACTGACCACGAATGCCCCTCATCTGAAAATATTCGATACTTCAAAAGGGATAGATGTCATACAGGAAGCAGGATACAACCACGGTGACCATCATCACGAAGGGGGGATAGAGCCTCATATATGGAACTCCGCACGCAATGCCTCAGTAATCGCCCGTAATATCTACGCCGCCCTGAGCGAACTGGACAGTGCAAACGAGCCCTATTACAAACATCGTTTGGACAGTCTGCAACAAATTATCGCACAGACAGACACGGAAGTTCGTAACCGGCTACAGAATGCCGACACCACTTTCCTCATCTATCATCCGGCACTCAGTTATTTTGCCCGGGACTATGGATTGAAGCAAATCAGCATTGAAGAAAGAGGAAAAGAACCCTCGCCCGCCCATCTGAAAGAATTGATAGAAACCTGCCGCCGGGACAATGCCCGGGTTATTTTTGTCCAGCAGGAATTCGATACGCGCAATGCCAGACTGATAGCAGATGAATTGGGGATTACCGTTGTTCCCATCAATCCGCTAAGTTACGAATGGCAGGAAGAGATGATTAATGTAGCAAAAGCACTTGCCAAATAATACAGCCTTATGACGAATCCCATTATACAACTTACAGATATTTCCGCTTCTTACGATGAGAAAACAGTGCTAAGCCATGTCAACCTCACCGTATATGAGCATGACTTCCTAGGTGTAATAGGTCCCAATGGTGGTGGAAAAACCACATTAATTAAAATCATACTAGGATTACTAAAGCCTATTTCAGGCACAATCCGTTTCTATAAAAATGGAAAAGAAATACCCGAGATAGCCATGGGATACTTACCACAATACAACAGTATTGACAAGAAATTCCCCATTTCGGTGTACGAGGTGGTATTATCAGGGCTCAACAAGCAGAAATCCCTGTTCCACCGCTACACTCCCGAACAGCACGAACTAGTGAACCGGATTATTGCCCGCATGGGATTGGAAGGTTTGGAAAGCCGTGCCATCGGCGAACTGAGCGGAGGACAACTGCAACGCGCGCTCTTGGGACGCGCCTTGGTTTCAAACCCTGAGGTTGTCATTCTGGACGAACCCAATACCTACATTGACAAACGGTTTGAGGCCAAACTCTATTCCCTGCTGGAAGAAATCAACAAGGAACGGGCCATCATCCTGGTAAGCCATGACATAGGCACTGTGCTGCAAAATGTAAAAACCATAGCGTGCGTCAACGAAACGCTGGATTATCATCCCGATACGGAAGTACCCACCGAATGGCTGGAAGAGCATTTCGGATGCCCCATCGAACTGTTAGGACATGGAAACTTCCCTCACCGCATCTTGAAATGCCATCATCACGACGAATAAATCCGATTATCGTGACCTAAGCCTTTTCATGCGGCAGGTTAAGCCCTATCCACCTTATCATTAAGCATTTTCTTACGGTAGGCTTCTACAGTCGCCGGCAGTGCTCCGTACAGTCCATTGCAACAGACCGTACGGACCACTATAGCAGACTGTACAGTCCACTGTAGCGGTCTATACTGGTTTACCGTATAAAAAACCTTAACCTAACCATCAATCAAGCTTAACCATAGAGTAGAAAAAGGTTAGGAATCCAAAGGTTTCCTTCATCTGTACAAACTGAAATTTCAGAACACAGTATACAAACCAGCAATAAAACATAGAAATTCCGTTAAGGACTGAAAGAAACATTTTCTGCCGCATTCCCTAAGGATAACACTAAATAACAGACCATTGCCTCCCTATTCCAACTTTCTTTCGTATCTTTGCGCCCATTGAACGTTAACGAAACAATAATATATTCATGAAACAGTACAAATTAGTCAACAACCTGGTAGGTTGGTTAGCTTTTGTCATCGCAGCTTATACTTACTGCATGACTATAGAACCGACAGCCAGTTTCTGGGATTGCCCGGAATTTATCACTACCGGATATAAATTAGAGGTAGGTCACCCGCCCGGCGCACCTTTCTTTATGCTTACCGCCAACTTATTCAGCCAATTTACAAGCGACCCCAGTCAAGTAGCCAGAATGGTCAATACCATGAGCGCTCTGATGAGTGCGGCTTGTATCCTATTCCTTTTCTGGAGTATAACCCATCTGGTGAAAAAACTGATATGCCCCGATGACAAGGAGATGACCTTAGGCAAACTCATCACCATTATGGGGTCAGGACTGGTAGGAGCCTTGGCTTATACATGGAGCGACACCTTCTGGTTCAGTGCCGTAGAAGGTGAGGTATATGCTTACTCCAGTCTTTTCACCGCAGTAGTCTTTTGGTTGATTCTAAAATGGGAATCCGTTGCCAACGAGCCTCACAGCGACCGCTGGCTGGTTCTGATTGCTTACCTGACCGGACTTTCCATCGGTGTGCACTTGCTGAACTTATTGTGTATTCCGGCCATTGTACTGGTGTACTATTATAAAAAGAATCCCGATGCTAACCTCAAAGGCAGTCTGTTGGCACTTACAGGCTCCATGGTGTTGGTTGCAGCAGTGCTGTACGGTATCGTGCCGGGCGTAGTAAAAGTGGGAGGATGGTTCGAACTGCTGTTCGTCAACAGTTTCGGTATGCCTTTCAACAGCGGTCTGATAGTCTACATCATTCTACTCGCCGCATCCATTATCTGGGGTGTTTACGAAAGCTATACGGAAAAGAGCCGCAAACGCATGAATATTTCCTTCATGGTAACTATCGCCATGCTGGGCATCCCCTTCTATGGCTACGGATGGAGCAGCGCCTTGATAGGCATTATCATACTAGGAATCTTGGGCGTTTATCTGTTTGCTGATTTGAACAAGAAATATCAGATTAGCGCACGTACTTTAAACACCTCTTTGCTGTGCATCATGATGATTATGGTAGGATACTCCTCGTACGCATTGATTGTGATTCGTTCTACCGCCAATACTCCGATGGACCAGAATTCTCCGGAAGACATCTTCACTTTAGGAGAATACCTGGGCCGCGAGCAATATGGAACCCGTCCTTTGTTCTACGGACAGACATACGCCTCCAAACCGGCACTGAAAGAAGTGGACGGAGGATGTGTATATGATGTGACGGAAGGCGCTCCCGTGTATCAACGGAAGGAGAAAGCGACTCCCGATGAAAAAGACAGCTACGAAATAGTGCGTCATAAGACCGATTACAAGTATGCACAAAATATGCTCTTCCCGCGCATGTACAGCGACAGCGATGAACACGCACAGGCCTACGAAGACTGGCTGGGCGGCATCAAAGGCGTGCAGGTTCCTTACGACCAGTGCGGACAGATGGTGATGGTGAAAGTCCCGACCCAATGGGATAACATCAAGTTCTTCTTTATCTACCAGTTGAACTACATGTACTGGAGATATTTCATGTGGAATTTTGCCGGACGCCAGAATGACATACAGGGACAAGGTGAAATAGAACATGGCAACTGGATTACCGGAATACCGTTTGTGGACAAGTTCCTGGTGGGCGACCAAAGCCTGCTCCCCTCCGACCTGAAAAACAACAAAGGACACAATGTATTCTATTGCCTGCCGTTGATTCTGGGACTTATCGGTCTGTTCTGGCAGGCTTACAAGACAAGACGTATCACGACTCCCAATGGGGAAGAAATAGAAGAACCAGTAGGTATCCAGCAATTCTGGATCGTATTCTTCCTATTCTTCATGACTGGTCTGGCCATCGTACTTTATTTGAACCAGACACCGATGCAGCCCCGCGAACGTGACTATGCATACGCAGGTTCATTCTATGCATTTGCCATCTGGATAGGCATGGGTGTGGCGGGTATTGCCCAATGGCTGCAAGGCAAACTGGGTGAGAAACCGGCTTCCGTCATTGCAACTGTAGTTTGTCTGTTCGTACCCATCCAGATGGTGAGCCAGACCTGGGACGACCACGACCGCAGCAACCGTTATGTGGCACGCGACTTCGGACAAAACTACCTGAGCACCGTACAGGAAGAAGGTAACCCGATTATCTTTACCAATGGTGACAACGATACTTTCCCCTTGTGGTACAACCAGGAAACGGAAGGTTTCCGCACCGATGTACGTGTATGTAACCTGAGTTACCTGCAAACGGACTGGTACATCGACCAAATGAAGCGTCAGGCATACGACTCTCCGGCAGTGCCTATCGAATGGAGCCGTCTGGAATATGTACAGGGGCATAATGAAGGAGTGGCTGTACGTCCGGAAGTGATGGAAAGCATCAATAACTTCTACAAGCAGAATCCGGAAGAAGCCGCCAAGGAATTCGGAGACAACCCGTATGAATTGAAAAATATTCTGAAATACTGGGTACGCTCACCCAAAGAAGGTTTACAGCTGATACCGACGGACAGCATCGTCATCAAGCTGGACAAGGAGGCTGTGAAACGCTCGGGCATGATGATTCCCGACTCCCTGCATGGTGAAATCCCCGATTATATGAGTATCTCCCTGAAAGGCAAACGTATGCTGTACAAGAGCGAGCTGATGATGCTTGAGATGCTGGCAAATACCAACTGGGAACGTCCGTTGTACATGGCTATTACGGTGGGTAGCGACAATCATCTGAATTTAGGCAACAACTTCATGCAGGAAGGTCTTGCCTACCGCATCACTCCGTTCAACACCACCCAGCTGAACGCACGCATCGACAGCGAGAAAATGTACGACAACCTGATGAACAAGTTCAAGTTCGGAGGAATTGACAACCCGGATATCTATATCGACGAGACTGTGATGCGTATGTGCCAGACCCACCGCCGTATGTTTATACAGCTGGCTACCCAGTTGATAAAAGAAGGCAAGAAAGACAAGGCGTTGAAAGCCCTTGACTACTGTTCGGAAGTAATCCCAAGCACCACCGTGCCCCACGATTACATCATGAGCAGTTCCAAAGAAATGGCCGATGATTATCTGGCGTTAGGTGAAAAAGAGAAAGGTGAGGCTATTCTGAATGATTTGGCAAACAAATCGGTGGAATACATCACCTGGTACCTGAGTCTGAATGACCAACGTCTGCAAGGTTCATACGAGGACTGTCTGCGCAATTTCTATATTCTGGATGAAATCAACAAGAGCCTTGCCCGCGCAAATGCTGCCGGCGGTGTACAAGGTGAAGGCGAACAACAGAATAAATCGGATATGGCAAGCCACTATGCCAAGAAGTTTGAAGAGCTCTATGAGGTGTTCAACAAACGTGTAGGCGGCGGAGCAGGCAGAAAGTAAATAAAAGGTGTGGATTCTGCGGTGAATCCACACCTTTATATTTGTATAACCAACAAAAGCACACACATTCATGTTTATAGAACAACCCCCGCTGATACTCCGCTGGCTTTATCCACGCGCCTTCTGGCGAATGGACAAGAATGAAAAAGCGGTCTATCTGACTTTCGATGACGGGCCGATTCCCGAGATCACACCGTGGGTACTCGATTTATTAGACAAGTACAATATTAAGGCTACCTTCTTTTTGGTGGGCGACAATGTGCGCAAGCATCCCAAGGAATTCCAGATGATTGTAGAACGAGGACATCGTTTGGGAAATCATACTTTTAACCATATCCGGGGATTCGAATACCGAAGCAAGAATTATCTGGCCAATACGGACAAAGCAAACGAACTGATCCATACCAACCTGTTCCGTCCGCCACATGGGCACATGCGCTGGATGCAGTACATGGTGCTGCGCCATAAGTATCAAATAGTGATGTGGGACTTAGTAACCCGTGACTATAGCAACAAGCTGAATGGAAGACAGGTACTGAGGAAGGTAAAACATTATGTGAGGAATGGCTCCATCATTACTTTCCATGACTCCATCAAGGCAGAGAAAAACATGAAATATGCCTTGCCCCGGGCCATAGAATGGCTGCTGGAACAAGGCTATGAGTTCAAGGTATTTGATTGATAAGGCCAAATACCTTGAGTTATTTACTTAGTATATGTAAATCCCAGTTTATTCAACCCATTCTGTACATCGGGATGACTCATAAACAGTTTCCATAACAATCCCGAACGATAATTCTCTATCATCACTGCTATAGGGCCCTGGTCAATAGCCAGATAACGTTTCGGATACCAGTTATCCGTTTCACTGAAAGCATCATAAAAGCCATACGGGCCGAATACTTTCTCACCCATTCCATACAGATGACGCATTACCTGCAAAGAATATTCAGGAGTATAGACAATAGAGGATAAAGCGGCAGTCGGAGAGATCACTCCCAAATCTTCTTTCTCATTAGGAGCGTGTGCCGCATAACCGTTTACCGAATAACTGGCAGTCAATCCCCAACAATCCGGGCCAAAGCCGGTATAATGCTTGGGATTACGGATGCAGTAGGCACGGTTGACCAAGGTAAGATTACGCATTTCATTGAAATAACTGGGACAATATTTATCCTGCAAACCGTTGGGATTTATGCCCAGAAAAGAATATTGCGCCCAGAACAACGGTCCTGCTTCCGTACCCTGATAACGAAGATGTAATTTAATCCCCTCTACCGTATGAGGAGAAACAATCTGTCCATTCTGTGCCCAGCCCTCATTATAAACCGTGGCAGGTATCCCATGAGTAGGAGAAGCAGCAGCCAGAATATACATAATCATACATTCATTGTATCCATGCACCGGAAAGTTCATGGCCCAGCCATCTGTGGGGCTCCAATGCCAATAAAGCACATTTTGCCCGTTCTGACGGTAAAAGTTCCAGTCTACCTCACGCCACAATTTATCAATACGTGCCGCCAACTCTTTTTCATCCGAAGTGCCATTTACATAATATTGATGCACAGCCAGCAAGCCTTGCATCAAAAAAGCAGTTTCCACCAAGTCACCGCCATTATCTTTGGAACCGAAAGGCAATACTTTGCCTGTCTCACCATTCCACCAGTGAGGATAAGCCCCATGAAAACGGTCGGCTTTCTCAAGGAAAGTCACAATCTTGTCCATTCTTTCGAGCCCTTCCTGCCGGCTCACATAGCCCCGGTCTATACCGGACAGAATAGCCATGATGCCAAAACCACTTCCTCCCGAGGTTACCACCTCGGGCCCTCCTGCGGGATATACATTATCTATATGATAACGCTCACGAGCCATACCGCTATAAGGTTCGCCCCCCTCCCAGAAATATTGGAAAGTACGACGCTGGACAGTATCCATCAAAGCATCATCGGAAAGCGTGTCGGACGCCGATGCCGGACGCTTGTCAGAAGAAGCTGCCGGCTTGTTTTTACAAGCCAGCAATGAGAAAAGCAGCAACACCGCTGCACATAAGGGAATTCTTTTCATTTTTTCACAGGTTTAGGTTAGTGCAGCACAAATGTTGCTGTTTTCACATGCTGGCTGTCCGTACCAATCATCAAATCGAAAGCTCCGGGTTCGGCCACGTATTGTAACTCGTAATTATAATATTTCAATAAATCGGGAGTAATCTTGAAGGTTATCTCACGGGATTCACCTGCTTTCAGGAATACTTTTTGGAAACCTTTCAGTTCTTTTACAGGACGGGTACTTTCAGCTACCTTGTCACGGATATACAACTGCACTACTTCCGCACCATCCCTGTTTCCTGTATTTGTCAGTATCACTTTAGCTGTCAGACTTCCGTCCATAGGCATTGAAGTACGGTCCAACGTAATATCTCCATAGTTGAAAGTAGTGTATGAAAGCCCATAACCGAATGGATAAAGCGGTTCGTTGTCCACGTCCAGATAGTTGCTACGGAATTTCTCAAACCATTTCCCTTCGTGCAGCGGACGTCCGGTATTCTTGTGGGCGTAGTACAAAGGAATCTGCCCCACATTCTTCGGGAAAGTCATAGTCAGTTTTCCACTTGGATTAATAGCGCCAAAAAGTACGTCACCAATAGCATAAGCAGCTTCGCTACCTCCAAACCATACGTTCAGAATCGCAGGAACATGAGCCTGTTCCCACTCCAACGTCAGCGGACGTCCGGTGAAAAGTACCAAGACTACAGGTTTTCCAGTTTTTAGCAGTTCCTTCAACAAAGTACGTTGTACATCGGGGATATCCAGTGAAGTACGGCTGCTGCTTTCACCGCTCATTTCAGAAGATTCGCCTAGCGCTGCGATGATGATATCCGACCGACGGGCTACGTTCAATGCTTCGTCCAGTAACTGCTGGTCGGTGCGGTTGTCACGGTTCAGGGAACGGCCGAACATCGTTGCCCGTTCTTCGTAACTTGCATCACTAATCAGGTTGCTTCCTTTAGCGTACATGATATTCGCTTTTCCGGCTGTCATCTCTTTCAATCCTTCTACCAAAGAAGGGCAACGGTCGAGCACAGCTGCTACGCTCCATGTACCCGGCATATTGCTACGGCTGTTTGCCAACGGACCGATTACTGCAATATTTCCTTTAGGGTTGAAAGGCAACAACGGATTTCCGTTCGGATTACCGTCGGGACTGTCATTCTTTAGAAGAACGAAACTTTCTGCTGCAATTCTGCGGGCTGCATCACGATGGGCTTTGGTAAAGATGTCGCGTGCCGGACGTTTCGGATCGCAATATTTATAAGGATTATCAAACAATCCCAGTTTATATTTTGCTTCCAGGATACGGCGGCAGGCAGTATTCAGTGTTTCCATAGAAACTTTGCCTTCCTGAATGGATTTCTTGAGTGTGCTGACAAAGCCTTCGCTCACCATATCCATGTCTACTCCGGCATTGATGGCACGTGCGGAAACCG
>OIAA01000482.1_pt1 | contig 16430 bp, 18 predicted proteins | sample 1580591 | NCBI WGS metagenome assembly OIAA01 (sample SAMEA3882556, study PRJEB24775) | human gut metagenome | biome: human-associated habitat; feature: intestine environment; material: feces | place: Netherlands | collected 2009/2010
TGTTTTCGAAAGTTTTTTTGAAAAAGTTTTTTTTCGAAACTTCCATAAAAGGCGGGACGTCCATCCTCCCCACGTCTTATCCGTTCTCGCTCCCTTAGCCCCGCTAAGGTAAGATACTGGGTGCAGACACTGTCAAGGAAAACTCTCCTACGTTTGTTTCACCAAGTCAGTCACACACTGTCTGAAGTGCCGCATCTCTCTCGATTGCGGATGCAAAGGTAGACCTTTTAACGATTACCAGCAAACATACGAAGGAAAAATTATACGGATTTCCTGAAACTTTTTTGTAATACTCTGAATAACAGATGTGTTACAAAGCATGTTTTTATAACGGAGGACACCGGAGGAAAAAGACAGACACATTATAATATTCGCACGCGCGTATAAGGACGGAAAAAGGAAGGAACCCATACGAAGATAGCAGACGGAAAACAAGGAAAGACGGAAAAGAAGCAAATCCGAAGGACAATCAGACACCGCAAGCCAGGGCAGGGCAAGGAATGGACAGGAAAACAGCTACGAAAAACGCAGTACGATATACACAACACACAAGTGAGTTTTCAAAAGCTATTGCCACTGCTGAAAAACTCCAGGAAAGAAAAAGCAGAGAAGAATGTCCTTATTCAAGTACGTGCCAACCAGAGTCTGAATGTAAAATTCATAAAGAAGACTACATATTTTGCACCTCCCCCTCTACCGCACATACACACTTGATAATTATTATTTGAAAAAAGTTCTATAATAATTTGGTTTATATTATAAACTATATTACATTTGTAAAGTATTTAAGTAAAATAAACTTTTGTCATTCAACCTATAAAACATCATAACAATGAAAACAAACACAATATTTTACAAGAAGCGTGCCACTATCCTGGCATGTGCCACACTAGCTATTCCGAGATTTGCCACTGAAAATATAGCACAAACCACCGACTTTATATCACTATAATAAGAAATAAAGCTATGAAAACAAATCAGAACAACAAAAAAACCGTTCCAACTCAAGAACAAATCGAAGTAGTATGCCGGCAAAGAGCCCGTCATTTTTGGAATTGGCTCACTTGGTCATTAGTCTATTATGTGGTAATAAACCTGTTTCTTATAGCTATAAACTGGTTTACCAGTCCACACTACTGGTGGGTACTATGGGTGATAGCAGGCTGGGGAATCAGCTTGCTGATGACAGCCATAGAGAAAAGCATCAAATATTAATTAATCACAAACTAAAAAGAAAAAAACAGTATGGAAGAAAGAAAATTGAATGAGAAAGAGAGTTTGGAACTCATCGCTCAAATGATTCAGAATACAAAAAACAGGCTAGAAACCAATTGTGGCATGCCGTTCCTTTTTTGGGGATATACCACTATCTTTGTCAGCCTACTGGTCTGGTTTTTGGTAGTAACTACCCGGAATTATTATTGGCAATACCTATGGTTCTTACTCCCCATCATCGCAGGAACAGGAACTTACCTTTCCACACGTAATCAGCAGCCGGGTATCAAGACTCATTTGGACAAAGTAATCAATTATATTTGGTTGGTATTCGGCATAACCGGCTTTCTGATATCCATGCTCGCCATGTTTTTCTGGCAACTTCCCATCCTATTCATGGTCCTTCTGCTGATGGGCATGGGAACTACACTAACAGGTCTGGTGATAGGTTATAAAACTGTCACTATTTGCGGCACACTGGGAGCGTTAAGCTCCATCGGATGCCTTTTTTATCCAGGTCCAAACCAGATATTAATCTTCGCTCCTGTCTTTATTTTCATGATGGTTATTCCGGGACATGTATTGAATCATGCTGCCCGTAAACAAAAAAAATCGTAACTTTGCGCCTATGTTCAAAGAATTGAATCCATTACTACATTCCGAACTGAGACTTGCCGTGATGTCCATACTGGTTTCAGTGGAAGAAGCCGAGTTCAGCTATCTGAAACAACAGACAGGAGCAACGGCAGGTAATCTGAGTGTGCAAATAGACAAGCTGAACAAGGCTGACTATGTAGAAGTCATCAAGACATTTAAAGGAAAAATGCCTTGTACCATTTGTAAGATTACACAAAAAGGGCTTGAAGCTTTTGAAGAATATGTAGATGCATTAAAAAGTTATATAAACATAAATACATAACAGATCATATCATTATTTGTTCCATCCACAAACCTGTTTGAATAAATACTGTTTAACATCTTGATTGACAGGCATTCTGAAATTCACCATCCTAGGATGATTATATGAGATAACTTTCTATTATCCCATATAATTTTTTAGAATAAACACCTTAATAAAAGGTTTTGTAAATTTGTACCCGGAAGAGAGAACATCCTCTCCCACAAAAGCGTTTATATTATACAAACTTTAAATAAAAGAATTATGGAATTTGTAACGAATGAAAAGCTGACAATCGTAGGTGCTGCCGGAATGATTGGCTCGAACATGGCTCAAACTGCTATTATGATGGGCCTTACTCCCAATATTTGTTTGTATGACCCATACGCTCCCGGTCTGGAAGGTGTGGCAGAAGAACTATACCATTGTGGTTTCGAAGGCATGAACATCACTTTCACTTCCGATATCAAGGAAGCTTTGACCGATGCTAAATATATTGTAAACTCAGGTGGTGCGGCACGTAAAGCCGGCATGACCCGTGAAGACTTGCTGAAAGGAAACGCAGCCATCGCTGAAGAATTCGGAAAAAATGTAAAGGCCTATTGTCCGGACGTAAAACATATCGTGGTTATTTTCAATCCGGCTGATATTACCGGTCTGATCACCTTATTATATTCAGGCCTGAAACCATCACAAGTTACAACTCTTGCCGCTCTTGACTCTACACGCTTGCGCAGCGAATTGTCCAAGCATTTCGGCATCGCTATGGATAACGTAGAAAACTGCCGCACATATGGCGGTCATGGTGAGCAGATGGCTGTTTATGCTTCTACCGCTAAAGTAAACGGAAAAGCATTACTTGATATCATCGGCACTGATGCTTTGACAAAAGAACAATGGACTGAAATACAACAAAAAGTAACTAAAGGCGGTGCAAACATCATCAACCTGCGCGGCCGCTCTTCTTTCCAAAGCCCGTCATATGTTTCTATCGAAATGATTGCCGCCGCCATGGGAGGAAAGCCATTCCGCTGGCCTGCAGGTACTTACGTATCCAATGGTAAGTTCGACCATATCATGATGGCCTGGGAAACTTCTATCGCTAAGGATGGCTGCCACTTAAAAGAAGTGAAAGGCACGCCCGAAGAAGAAGCCGCATTAGAAAAAAGTTATGCACACCTTTGTGCTTTGCGTGATGAAGTGATTGCGATGGGAGTACTTCCTCCGGTTTCCGAATGGAACAAGCTGAATCCTAATATTAAATAATTCTGATTACAATATTCCGTTAAAAACATCGCCGGGTTCACCCTTGGCGATGTTTTTTTTGTATCTTCGCACTCGCAATGATAGACCAACCCACCATAGACCGGATACTGGATGCCGCACAAATTGTAGATGTGGTATCCGAGTTTGTCACTCTGCGGAAACGCGGTGTGAATTTTGTCGGACTTTGTCCATTCCATGATGACAAAACCCCTTCATTCTATGTATCACCGGCCAAAGGATTATGCAAATGCTTCGCCTGTGGCAAAGGTGGAAATGCTGTCCATTTCGTTATGGAACACGAGCAGATGACCTATCCCGAAGCACTACGCTGGCTGGCCCAAAAATACAATATAGAAATAAAGGAACGCGAATTGACCGATGAGGAGAAACAAGTACAAAATATACGGGAAAGTCTCTTTGTTGTCAATGAGTTTGCCCGCGATTATTTTCAGAATATCCTCTACAATCACGCTGACGGAAAAGCCATTGCCATGTCTTATTTCCGCCAACGGGGCATTCGTGACGATATTGTCAAGAAATTCCAATTGGGATACAGCACTACCGCTCCTGACGCATTGGCACAAGAAGCCATGCGAAAAGGATATAAAAAAGAATTTTTACTCAAGACCGGACTATGCTACGAAAAAGAAGATGGCAGTTTACGCGACCGTTTTTGGGGACGTGTGATATTTCCATGGTTTAACATCAGCGGAAAAGTGCTTGGCTTCGGCGGACGTGTACTGGACAGCCGTACCAAGGGAGTAAACCAAAAATACGTCAATTCGCCCGAATCCGAAATTTTCAGTAAACGAAAAGAACTATATGGCATTTATCAGGCTAAAGCTGCCATTGTAAAAGCCGACTGTGTTTACATGGTAGAAGGATACACCGATGTAATTGCCATGCACCAGTGCGGGCTGGAGAATGTGGTGGCCAACTCGGGTACAGCATTGAGCGAACAACAAATCCGGTTGCTACACCGCTTCACCTCCAATATCACCTTATTATATGATGGTGACGAAGCCGGTATAAAAGCAAGCATCCGAGGTATCGATATGTTACTTGCAGAAGGCATGAATATCAAAGTGCTGCTTCTGCCTGACGGAGATGATCCCGATAGTTTTTCCAGAAAACACAATGCCACGGAATTCAGAAAATACATTGATGATCACGAAGAGAACTTTATCCGTTTCAAGACCAACCTTTTACTAAAAGATGCACAAAGGGACCCCATCAAACGGGCCGGATTGATATCGGACATGGCACGAAGTATCGGACTGATTCCGGATAAAGTAATTCGATATACCTGCTTGACAGAATGTGCTACCCTCTTGAACGTAAACGAGCAAATTATTTTAGACGAGATCAAAAAGCATCTGCTTCAACGGGATGATAACTATCTGGAACAAATCAAGAAAGAAAAAGACGCATCCGCCACTATCGGCTCTCTGCCTTCTGCCGATGCACCTTTTCCTGCCGGCAGCATACCTCCTGCCGATATGCCCCCCATAGAAGTAGATGATGATGTTCCCCCTCCGTTTCCTCCTGCAGAAGCAGAAGCGGGGTATCAATCGTATATTCCCCAAGAAGGACGGGAAAAGTACGTTTTTTATGTAAAAGAACAGTTACTGCTTCAAACTTTGATACGCCACGGAGAGAAAGTCATGTGCTATGTAGAAACGGAAGAAAATACGGAAACTCCGCTCACTGTGATAGAATATATTTCCATGGATTTGAAACAGGATGAATTACAGTTCCATAATCCGTTGCACCGAAAAATACTAGCAGAGGCAGAAGCTCATCTGCATGACTCCAACTTCACGGCAGAGCGTTATTTTCTGGCTCATCCCGACCCTACAATCAGCAAGCTGGCAGCAGATATGATAAATGATCGTTACCAATTGAGTAAAAGCAATTCACAAGCGATGGTCAAAGATGAAGAACGCTTACACGAACTAGTACCACACCAACTTATCGACTTCAAACTTGCCATTTTAGAAGAAGATATGAAATATACGCTGCAAGCATTGAACAAACCTGAAGTAGTAGCCAATGCCGATAAATGCCTTGAAGTTATGGCCCACTTTAAAGAATTAAGTGAATTACAAAAAATTATGGCCAAGCGTGCCGGAGACCGGGTAGTATTAAAATAAAGGAGGCATAACTCCTTACCGGTTATGCCGTATCAAATCCATAAATTCCTCACGTGTTTTGGCTTGATTAAACGCACCTGTGAAATCAGAAGTAGTAGTAATGGCATTTTGTTTCTCCACCCCGCGCATCTGCATGCACATGTGCTTGGCTTCGACCACTACCATCACTCCCAGCGGATTCAAGGTTTCCTGAATACATTCTTTTATTTGCAGTGTCATACGTTCCTGTACCTGCAACCGATGAGAAAACACATCAACTACCCGGGCAATCTTACTCAAACCGGTGATATAACCATTGGGAATATAAGCAACATGTGCCTTTCCATAGAACGGAAGCATATGGTGTTCGCACAAAGAGAAGAAATCAATATCTTTCACGATAACCATCTGACTATATTCTTCTTTGAATTTTGCTCCCAATAAAATGGCATGCGGATCTTGTTCATAACCGCGTGTCAATGTCAGCATAGCTTTGGCTACGCGCTCAGGAGTTTTCAGCAATCCTTCTCTTTCTACATCTTCACCCAATAGCGATAAAATACTCTGATAATGGCCTTTCAACTGTTCAATTTTCTCTGCTGACCATTCGGGATGCAATAGTTCTTCCATGTTATTAGTCCAGGGGAATATTAATTTGTTCACGAACAATAGATACTTCTTTAAAAACACCGGTAGCCTTCAGACGGCGCATAGCGGCATCCGCTTCCTCAATACTGCGGAAATCACCTACACGACACAGCCAACGAGGAGGCTGGAAATAGGCATAGACAGGCATATCGGGAAACTCTTCTTTCACCTTGGTAGCCACGTTATTAGCTTCATTACGAGCCACACGCGAATTATTTCCTGCATAGACCTGAACCCGATACCCTCTGGCTTTCAACATTTTCTGCTCACCTCCCGTAACATTCCCTGTATAGATACTACCAATCAAGCCTGTTATTTTAGGATCTTGATGGATGGTTACAGTACCTTCTCCGGCACGGTTACGTTGCAAGCTTTCTACTATGTTCTGCTGTGCCAAGGCGGAAAGTCCGAGACTTAAAAAGAGTAGGATAAAAATGTATCTCATGTCGTTTTATGAATTTAGGTAAATCATCACAGATTACTCAGATTCCCACAGACGATTTTATGATTCTTTATCTGTGTAAGCTTGAGTAATCTGTGATGAAATTAATTATTTGAATGCATCGATAATGCCTTTGAAATCAACAACTTTCAAAGCAGCACCACCAATCAAACCACCGTCTACATCAGGGTTAGCAAACAATTCTTTAGCATTAGAAGGCTTGCAGCTGCCACCATAAAGGATTGAAGTATTATCAGCAACTTCTTTACCATACTTGTCAGCAATCAAAGAACGGATAAACGCGTGGATTTCCTGAGCCTGTTCAGCAGTAGCAGTCTTACCTGTACCAATAGCCCAAACCGGTTCGTAAGCCAGGATAATCTTACTAAAATCTTCAGCAGACAAAGAGAATACCGATGCCAACTGAGCAGCAACCACTTCATTTTGTTTGTTAGCTTCACGCTCTTCCAATACCTCACCGATGCAGAAGATAGGCTTCAAGTTATTAGCCAAAGCCAATTTAACTTTTTCTTCCAGAATTTCTACTGTTTCGTGATAGTAAGCACGACGTTCTGAGTGACCCAGGATTACATATTCAGCACCTGTAGAAGCAACCATTTCAGCAGAAACCTCACCGGTATATGCACCTGATACTTTATCTGCACAGTTTTCTGCACCTACACCAATTACAGCCTTGTCAACAATAGGAGTAACAGAAGCCAAGTGAATAAACGGAGTACAGATTACTACATCACAATTAGGTTTGTCAACAGCCAAAGCTTCATTCAATTCTTTTGCCAGAGCAATACCTTCCTGAAGGTTCTTGTTCATTTTCCAGTTTCCTGCAACAATGTTTTTTCTCATTTTGTTTATTTTATTAAAGGGTTAATGAAATTATTTTGTTCGATTCTCTTTCAATTTCTTTTTCCTATGAAAATGCTCCCAAATGACATCCACCATGCTGAACAACAACAACGGGAAGACAAACCATGCCAATACCAGCACCACTTTATGACTGAAAGTCTTTTCATTGATTTGTGCCAAGGGCAATTTTTCCAGCCTGTCGGTCAGCACATATTCATCGGGCAGACTATTCACACTCCACTTGTTTATAACCACTCCGTTCTTCAGCAACATCAGTCCGGGATTAGAGCGTATCATGGTTTTCAGTGTAATGTCATCCATCAGGCAAAAAGGATACTCGGCTCCCGTACGCTCCTGCCAGTCTTCAATATCACTATCGGGTGATGAGGTAAGACAATAGAATTGATATCCATGCTCCACACTATAATCATACAGTTCATTTATCAGGTCAATGGTACTATCATCCGCCTGGCTCAGCTGATGCGCCACCAACAGAAAAGTATAATTATCATCATCCAGTACTTCATCGGTTATATCTTCCCCATCTTCTTGACGAATAATAGAAAAGTCATGAATAGGCGGTTCGTATCCTTGTTCCTTCACCATCGTTTGGGAATCTACAAAAGTCCATGTGCTATCGGGATAATTTTCTAATGTAAATTCTTTCTCCACTCCATTTTTTTGAAGAATAAAACGAGTTTCATAAACAGTAGGCTTCGCTCCTTCCGGAATTTCCATCCCTTTACGTATATCTGCCCCGATATGATAAGGGCGGAAATCAAAGACAGGCAATTCATGGTAACAATACAAAGTCATCCCCGAAATATAGAGAAACGCATACATAGCCACCAACCAATCGAAACGTTTGGTCACCAAAGGAGTTATACGGTTTCCCCATTTAAAAACGGACACCGCCGCTATCAACAAAAGTACATTCTTCCCAAAAGTTTCCCAATTAGTCAAAGTCACAGCATCGCCGAAACATCCACAATCCGATATCGGATTGGAAAGAGCCAACCATAAAGTGAGCGGAGTCATCACCCCCATGATAAGCACAACAAACAAGGTTGTCATTCTTCTGCGGATACCAAACAAAAGATATACTCCTAAACAAAACTCAACCATTGCCTGCAATATAGACGCCAGAAACGGAAGAAAGGCAGGCACCGAAGCAGTCCAACCGAAAGCCTCCAAATAATCCTGAATTTTATATTGGGTACCCAGCGGATCTACCGCTTTGACAAAACCGGAAAATATAAATACTACCGCCAGCAAAAAGCGGCAGGCATTTGTCCAGATTCCAATGATACTATGTAACTGTTTACTCTCCAAATTCCAACTTGATCAATCCGAATACAGAATAATTAATCATATCCATATAGTTGGCATCAATGCCCTCTGATACCAATGTGGCTCCATCGTGACCTTCAATCTGCTTGGTACGATAGATTTTCATCAAAATCAAATCAGTATACGAACTGACACGCATGCTGCGCCACGCTTCGTCATAATCATGATTTTTGGCCAACATCAGTTCCAAAGCCTGTTTGGCATACCGGTCATACAATTCCAAAGCACGCTCTTCAGTCATGTCATCCGTTTCAGCATATCCCAGTTCCAATTGGACCAAGCCGATTATTCCATAATTTACAATAGCGATAAACTCCGAACGGATACCTTCATCTACCATCGTCACCCCTTTGATTTCAATACTACGGATGCGGTTTGCCTTGATAAATATCTGATCGGTAACAGATGAAGGGCGCATGATACGCCATGCTGCGCCGTAATCGTGCAGTTTTTTCGCAAACAAATCACGGCAGACAGCTATTACATGTTCAAATTGTTGTTTCGTATCTTTCATCACACTCTATGATTAGACGGCAAAGTTACGCATTTTTCTGCTTAAGCGTAAACAAAAAGGCGGAAAAGAATACTCTTTCCCGCCCTATTTTATATTTCTTAATTAACTAAAGCTTAAGAACATCTTAACACTTGTCCCGGACGAAGAATAGTTCTACGGGTAATATGGTTCAACTTGCATAAAGCATCAATAGATGTACCTGTTTTCTGTGCAATGCGGCTCAATGTATCTCCACTTCTTACCTTATGGTAACGGATAGTACCATCTGATGAAGCAAGCAAATTCACATTCTTACTATTAGTCCTGTTACGCTGGTATCTGTTATTACCTTTTCTAAACAAATAAGAATCGGCTACAATATCCTGTTTTTCAAAATCAAATAAAAGTGCCGGATTAATGGCCTGTCCCAAGAAACGGGTTTCAAAATGAAGATGTGATCCAGTAGAACGCCCGGTATTTCCACCCAATCCGATAGGTTCTCCTGCTTCTACATACTGATTCTCATCCACAATCTGCTTTGACAAGTGACCATAGACAGTCTCCAACCCATTCTCGTGACGAATCACTACATATTTTCCATATCCGCGACGTTCATACTTCACCATACGCACCTTTCCACTGAAAGCTGCACGGATCGTATCACCTATATATACTTTTATATCCAATCCATTGTGCATACGACGACGACGGGGACCAAATTTAGAAGTTATTTTTGTGTGTTCTGTCGGCATACGGAAACCGGTCATATCAATACGGAATGTATCAGGAATAGTAACAGTATTACCATAAGCGTGTACACGCTCGTTACTCCAATTAGGGTAGAGACTATATGCAGGATAAGCTGACTTTTCCGCCTTTATCTGACGAATCAATGCAACAGAATCTACTGCTTTCAATTTTCGGTCGATAGGTGCCTGGCGTGCCAACAGATCCTGTCCTGACACATTCAGGCTAACCAGGGCGAAGGCTGCCGCTGCGACTACTTTAACACATTTCAAAATCATCCGTTTTTTTGGTTTTTCTTTTAATATTCGTCATTAGCATAAAGGGAGCCGAACACAGCTTGTTTATACTCGAATATCTCATCTGGTTTAAAAAATCGTTTAAGTTCCACTTCAGCGGTTTCCGGCGAATCGGAAGCATGAACTATATTCTCCTGAAAGCTCATGCTGTAATCTCCACGGATAGTACCGGGAGCCGCCAGACGTCCGTTAGTAGGACCGGTTAATGTTCTCACTACTTGGACAGCGTCCACACCTTCAAAGCAGCATACAATAACAGGACAAACCATCATTGCATCTTTCACTCGCTGAAAGAACGGCTTTGAACTCAAATGAGCGTAATGTTCGCTAAGCACTTCATCCGTCAACTGAACCATTTTCATTCCGGCTAAACGCAGACCTTTCCTTTCAAATCTATTAGTAATCTCACCTACCAACCCCCTCTGCAGAGTACAAGGTTTCAAAATAACCAGCGTTTTTTCCATCATAATATTGGGTTCATTTAAGGTTTATACTGTGCTTTTTCCAAAAATTCTTCCAAAGATAAAGATTTTCCTTGAGAAAGAAGGAACTTCTTTAACTCTTTTTGTATGTAAGTTATATACAATGCTTCGATAAAATGTTCAGAAACCTCTATAAATAAAGGGGAAACGCTACAAACATGTTATGCAACATATATCCTTGCTTTTAACAATGCAGTAACATAAACTAAGAGATAGCCGCCCAATTTATATTTGTTTTACGCAATGCTTGCAATTGCTGCCAAAGAATAGCATTTTCCGGACGAGTTCCTGCAGGGTCTTCATCTACAATACGATTTGCCACATCACGGACATATTGCAATAATTGACCGTCACGGGCAATATCGGCTATCTTCAAGTCAAAAGCGACACCACTCTGCTGGGTTCCCTCCAAGTCACCGGGACCGCGCAACTTCAAATCGGCTTCCGCTATCTCGAAACCATCATTGGTCTGTACCATTATTTCAAGCCGCTTGCGAGTTTCTTCGGTCAGTTTGTAAGTGGTGACCAGAATACAATAAGACTGGTCGGCGCCACGCCCCACACGGCCACGTAACTGATGCAATTGTGAAAGTCCGAAACGTTCGGCGTTTTCAATGACCATTACCGAGGCGTTAGGGACATTCACCCCGACCTCAATCACTGTAGTGGCTACCATAATCTGAGTATCACCACTGACAAAACGCTGCATCTCGGCATCTTTCTCCGCCGGTTTCATCTTACCATGCACCTTGCTGACCTGGCAATCGGGAAATTCCGCACAAATCAGTTCATACCCCTCTTCCAGATTCTTGATATCCATTTTTTCACTCTCCTTTATCAAAGGATAAACAATATAGATTTGCCGCCCTTCTTCTATCTGTTTGCGAATGGAAGCATAAAGACTGGCACGGCGATTGTCAAACTGATGGATAGTCTGGATGGGTTTACGGCCCGGCGGCAATTCGTCAATAACTGATACATCAAGATCACCATACAGTGTCATAGCCAAGGTACGGGGAATAGGGGTAGCCGTCATGACCAGCACATGAGGTGGACAAACATTCTTACTCCATAACTTGGCACGCTGAGCCACCCCGAAACGATGTTGTTCGTCTATAACCACCATTCCCAAAGAAGAAAAGCCCACAGTATCTTCCAAAACGGCATGCGTGCCTATAAGAATCTGAACATCCCCCGTCAGCAAATCCTTCAATATCTTCTCACGCTTCTTTCCTTTGACAGATCCCATTAAAAGTTCCACGCGCACATCCATGCCAAACAGGAATTTCCGAATAGTTTCATAATGTTGGGCGGCAAGAATCTCTGTAGGAGCCATCATACATGCCTGATAGCCATTATCCAGTGCGATAAGCATGGACATCAAGGCCACCAATGTTTTCCCACTTCCCACGTCACCTTGCAGCAAACGGTTCATCTGCCGTCCGCTTCCCATATCTTTTCTTATCTCCTTTATCACCCGTTTTTGCGCTCCGGTCAGTTCAAAAGGAAGATTCTGTGAATAAAAAGTATTAAAGATCTCACCCACCCGTTCAAAACGCAGGCCCCGATATTTACGCTGCCTGTCTTTACTGTAACGTAGAATATTGAGCTGCACATAGAACAGCTCTTCAAACTTCAAACGATATTGGGCCTTCCGCAGCAATTCGGGATTCTTGGGGAAATGAATATTACGGATGGCCTCATCCAAAGACATTAAATGATGCTCCTCCACTAACCGAGGGGGCAATGTTTCAGCAAGAGGTTCCTGTAGCAGGGCAAGCGCATTCTTCATTAACCTCTCCAGCCCATGAGAGTTCAAGAAACCGCGCTTCATCCTTTCCGTTGTGTTATAATAAGGCTGCAACCCCATCGTAGATAAGGTAAGTTCGCCTGAAGGGTCCATATCGGGATGAGCCACATTGATACGGCCATTGAATACGGTCGGTTTACCAAAGACAATATACTCTGTCCTGGTCTTATAATGCTCTAGCAGATATTTAATTCCTTGAAACCAGACTAAATCAATGATGCCCGTACCATCAGAAAAATGACCGACAAGTCTGCGCTGTCTTCCCTCACCAAAAGTCTCAAAACTGAGGATTTCGCCTTTCAACTGGATATAAGGCATATTGCCGTCTATTTCATGAATATAATAAAGGCGGCTGCGGTCTACATATTTATATGGAAAATAGTACAACAAATCATGCAAGGAAAACAGATTTAATTCCTTGTTCAAGACGGTTGCACGCTGCGGGCCTACTCCTTGCAAATATTTTATGTCACGCGTAGTGATATCGAACATTTCAAATTAAGACTTCCGCTATTTTCAAATCAAAAGGGGTGGTTAATTTAATATTTTCTCTATTTCCCTGTACCAGACAGACCTCCCTGCCCATCGCCTCCACTACAGAAGCATCATCAGTAAAGGCATCCGTATATTCCTGTTGATATGCCTCTTTCAACAACTGCACTTCAAAGACCTGAGGAGTCTGAACCAGTTTATAGTCATTACGCGGAACCGTTTCACTTCCCGGCTTCGTAAGATGACGCACGGTTTCCACCACATCAATTACAGGAATGACCGCTTGCTTAGTCTGCGCCGCCTCATAACATCCGGCTATCACTTCCCGGGAAACAAAAGGACGCACACCATCATGAACACCTACCAAGCCTTCTCCCCTCACGTATGCCAATCCATTCTTTACAGAATGGAAACGGGTCTCGCCCCCATCGGCAATATCATGACGCAAAGCAAAATGATGCGTTTCACAAAGATCTTTCCAGTAAGCCCGCTGGCTCACCGGAAGAACTAATATAATATGTATAGAAGAATCAAAAGCGTAAAAAGCCTCTATGGTACGCATCAACACAGGCTTGCCTCCCACAGGCAAAAACTGTTTGGGAATATCCCCTCCCATACGCAACCCTTTGCCTCCTGCAACTATAATGACATGCCTGTTCATTCTGCAATCATCATCCCTTGCTTCAATTCTGCCACCTTTTCCGCACCGACATATTTCCCAGCAATAGCAAATGAGAATGCCATAGCGGCACCGGGACCTTTACCAGTAATAAAATTACCGTCTTTCTCTACCAAAGCGGCAGTATACTCAGCACCTTCCAGATACTTCTCAAATCCCGGATAGCAAGTTACTTTCTTACCTTTCAACAAACCACGCTTTCCATATACCAACGGAGCGGCACAGATGGCAGACAACGGACGTCCGGCTTCAGCAAATGTCATAATCAACTTGCCCAAACCTTCGTGAGCATCCAGATTTGTCGCTCCGGGCAGACCACCAGGCAATACAATCATCTCCGCATCCCCTTCTTTTACTTCTTCAAACACCATATCGGCTACTACCGGAACACCATGCGCACCGTTTACGGTCAGCACACCTGTTACGGAAACAGTCTTCACAGGCAAACCTGCACGTCTCAACACATCTACCGGGGTCAGCGCCTCCACTTCCTCGAAGCCTTCTGCCAAAAATACATAAATTGTTTTCATAAGCTACTTCAGTTTAAAGTAATATGTAATAGTACCTGTCTGGTTATTCACTCCGTCCACTTGGTTAAAGCGTGCTTTACGGGCGGCCTCTTCCGCCGCCTTCCGCAACGAAGCGTTTACTGTATTGGTACGTTTGTTGATACTGGTACTTATCACCTGTCCTGCGGGATTTACGGTAATAGTCACTACCACCCGTCCCTCATCCTGCACATTATAGACAGGCATCGGCAAACCGCCACTCCCCAAAGAACGTCCGTTGAGGTCAAATGTTCCGTAACCGCCCACTCCGCCGGACTTCCCTTCCGAAGAGTTTCCCGTCGGGCTACCCTCCAAACCGAAGCCTGTAGTACCGGTTCCTTTATTTCCCATTTGAGTTCCTTTTCCGAAAGCACCGGCTATCTTCTTCGCCGCCGCTTCCGCTGCCGCCCTTTCGGCAGCCGCTTTCTTCTCAGCCGCCGCTTTTTCTGCTTCAGCGCGTTTCTCGGCCTCAGTCTTCTCTTTCGGCTTCACCGCCTCCTTTTTCGGTACGTCCTTTTTAGGAGTTTCCTTCTTGGGTTTTTCTTTTTTAGGGGTTTCTTTTTTAGGTTCCTTTTTAGGGACTGCCACCGTTTCCTCTTCTGTCTGCGTGATGATTTCCTCTTTCGTTTCAACGGGAGGAACCGTTTCCGGTTCAGATACATCGGGAGCCGGAGCCTCAGGCTCATTCATTATATCTATATCCGTCAGCGTATAAGGGTCGGCATTCCCTTGAGAAAGCTCTGTATTTCCCAGCATAACAGGAACACCCCCCTCTTCCTGAACCTGCGGACGGCGGATAGCAATCACCAGCAGCAGGATAAGGAGAAGTATATGCAGTACAGCCGTACCAATCAGTCCTGTTATCTTATTTTTCTTCATGCTTACAGCTTAACGTTTCTTCTCAGGCGGACGTGTAGCCAACACCATCTTGAAATGATTTTCATTAGCAATGTTCAGTACCCTTACTATTTCACGGTAAGGCACAACCTCATCCGCATAAAGGGCCACATACATATCGGGTTCTTTCTCGGCACACCTTTGCAGGAATGCGGGCAGTTCTTCCAAGTCTATCGGCATTTCATCTTCATTACCGAAAGCGGTATAGAAGTTCAGATTCTTGTCTATAATTACCCGTGTAAGTGGTTTCGCCGAAGTCTGCTGCCTGCCTTGCGGAAGCAATACCTTAATGGCATTGGGTGACACCATAGTAGAGGTAATCATGAAAAATATCAGCAACAGGAATATGAGGTCTGTCATAGACGCCATACTGAAATTGGGTGATATTTTTTGTCTTCTTTTTAACGCCATATATTTTTATTTTTGAACCGGTTCATTCAGCAGATCCATAAAATCCATGGTACGGGCTTCCATCTGGCCAACTACCTTATCCACACGTACCACCAGATAATTATAAGCAAACATGGCTGCAATACCTACTATAAGACCACCTACAGTAGTAATCATCGCCTCGTAGATACCTCCTGACAGCAATGTAATATCAATATTATTTCCGGCATTGGCCATCTCCCAAAAAGCGCGCACCATACCAGTCACTGTTCCTAAAAAGCCAAGCATGGGAGCACCACCCGAAACCGTAGCGATGACGGGGAAGCCATTTTCCAATTTTGCCACTTCAATGTTTCCGGCATTCTCTATGGCAGCCTGCACATCGGCGACGGGACGTCCCATACGCGAAATCCCTTTTTCAATCATCCGGGCAGAAGGCGTATTAGTAATACGGCAATAATTGATGGCCGATTTCACCTCTCCGGTACGAATATAATCCCGGATACGTTCCATAAACAAAGGGTCTTCCTTACCAGCCTTGCGAATGTAAGCAAGACGTTCAAAAAAGATATAAAAACACGCAACGGACAGCAGAGCCAGCACAAGCATGATCCATCCGCCTTTTACCGCCATATCCCAAAGGTTCATCTGAGCCTCCCCCGAAACGGGTGTCAATGTGGGGTTACCCCCGGCAAGGGTATCCGCCAAAGCCGCCTGTGCAGCCAATAAAGTGATATTCATCATGAACGAAGACAATTTTTATATTCTTCAATAGTTTGTT
>OIAA01000496.1_pt1 | contig 16085 bp, 6 predicted proteins | sample 1580591 | NCBI WGS metagenome assembly OIAA01 (sample SAMEA3882556, study PRJEB24775) | human gut metagenome | biome: human-associated habitat; feature: intestine environment; material: feces | place: Netherlands | collected 2009/2010
ATGCCCGGAATGGAGTGGCGTGTCTTGGCAATCACTTCATCCACTTTGAAGCCCGGCAGCTGCCCACCTTCGCCCGGCTTGGCGCCTTGGGCAATCTTTATCTGTATTTCGTCCGCATTCACCAGATATTCTGCGGTGACACCGAAACGTCCTGAGGCCACCTGCTTGATGGCGCTGCGCAGACTGGTGCCGTCTTCGCGCGGCATGAAGCGTGCCCGGTCTTCGCCTCCTTCGCCCGTATTGCTCCGGCCATGCAGCTTGTTCATGGCAATAGCCATGGCTTCGTGGGCTTCGCGGCTGATGGAGCCATAGGACATGGCGCCGGTGACAAAGCGCTGTACGATGTTCTCTACCGGTTCCACCCGGTCTATGCTGATAGGAGCGCGGTGGAAGTCGAGGAAATCGCGCAGGAAGATGGGAGATTCCTTGCTGTCTACCATGGCAGTGAACTCCTTGAATTTCTTATAGCTTCCCAGGCGTGTGGCAAGTTGCAGTGTGCTGATGGTTTCCGGGTTCCAGGCGTGCTTCTCACCATCCTTGCGGAAGGCATACAGTCCGCGGTTCGGCAATAGCTCCGCTTCCCCCTTCTTTTTAAGAACCTCCATCCCTTCCTTGTGGAAGGCGATGGCGTCGCGTGCCACTTCATCCAGGCGTATGCCTCCGATGCGTGAACTCAGTCCGCCAAAGTAGGCATTGCTCAACTCCTCGCTCAGTCCTACGGCCTCGAAAATTTTCGCGCCCCGGTAAGAACGGATGGTGCTGATGCCCATCTTGCTCATAATCTTGAACAAGCCTTTGCAGACGGACTTGATATATTTCTTTTCGGCAGTGGCGTAGTCGAGCTGTATTTCCTTTTCGTTCACCAGTTTGTCGATGACGGCAAAAGCCATATACGGATTCAGTGCGCTGGCTCCGAAGCCCAGCAGCAGTGCGGCGTGCATCACTTCGCGGATTTCGCCGCTTTCTACAATCAGTGCCGTCTGCACCCGTTTGCCCACGGAGATAAGATGGTGGTGTACCGCCGACACGGCAAGCAGTGACGGAATGGCGGCATGGGCGGCGTCTACGTCGCGGTCGGAAAGCACGATGTAGTTCACTCCTTCGTTGACGGATTCTTCCGCCTGCTTGCAGAGGGTTGCCAATGCTTCCTGCAATCCCTGGCACCCTTTTGCCACTTCGAAGAGCAGGGGCAGTTTCACGGTCTTGAAGCCTTTGTACCGGATGTTGCAGAGAATATCCAGTTGGGCGTTGTTCAGGATGGGATGGTTCAACCTCACCATCTTGCAATGGTTTTCGCTGGGTGTCAGTATGTTCATGCCTACGGCTCCGATGTATTCGGTCAGCGACATTACCAGTTCTTCGCGTATCGGGTCGATAGGAGGGTTGGTGACTTGGGCAAACTGCTGGCGGAAATAGTTGTACAGTAGTTGCGGCTTGTCCGAGAGTACTGCCAGCGGGGTGTCATTGCCCATGGAGTTGATGGGTTCGGCACCGGTGGTACACATCGGGACAATCAGCCGTTCCACGTCTTCTTTGGAGTAGCCGAAGATGCGCAGCATGCTGTCGTAGTTCTCCACGCTATGGGAGACTTTGCGACCGCTTTTCAGTTCGTCCAGCTCGATGCGGTTGCCGGCCAGCCAAGTGCGGTATGGTTTGGCTTCGGCAAGTTGTTTCTTCAGTTCGCCGTCATAATATATTTCGCCTTTCTCGGTGTCTATAAGCAGTATCTTGCCCGGTTGCAGGCGTCCTTTTTCCTTGATGTCTCCCGGCTCGAAATCCATCACGCCTACTTCGCTGGCCACTACCATCATGCCGCCCTGCGTAATCAGGTAGCGTGCAGGGCGCAGTCCGTTCCTGTCGAGCATGCCGCCTGCATAGCGCCCGTCGCTGAAAAGCAGTGCCGCCGGTCCGTCCCACGGCTCCATCAGGATGGAGTGGTATTCATAGAAAGCTTTCAAATCTTCGCTGATGGGATTCTTTTCGTTGAAGGATTCCGGTACGAGCATGGCCATGGCGTGCGGCAGGCTCAGGCCCGACATGATGAGAAACTCGAGCACATTGTCCAGTGAGGCACTGTCGCTCATGCCCGGTTGCACGATGGGGCGTATCTCCCGGATGTCTCCCAGGGTGGGAGAGGAGAGTACACTCTCACGGGCTTCCATCCAGCCGCGGTTGCCGCGGATGGTATTGATTTCGCCGTTGTGTGCCAGCAGGCGGAAAGGCTGTGCCAGTCCCCAGGTGGGGAAAGTGTTGGTGCTGAAACGGGAGTGCACCAATGCCAGCCCGCTGGTGAAGTAGCTGTTGGTGAGGTCGGGGAAGTAGTTGCGCAACTGCAAGGAAGAGAGCATGCCCTTGTAGACGATGTTCTTCGTAGAGAGCGAGACGATGTAGAAATCCTCGCGGGTGGGGATGTCCGACTTGCGTATTCTGTTCTCTATCCTTTTCCTTATTATATAGAGTTTGCGGTCGGCGGTTTCGCTTTCCGTAAATCCGGTGATGAAAATTTGCTTGATGTCCGGTTCGTTGGCAAGAGCCGCTTCTCCCAATATTTCGGGGCAAGTGGGCACGTTGCGCAGATGCATCAGGGTCAATCCCTCCTTTTCAATCTCTTCGATAATGACGCTCAAGATGACAGCCTGGTCTTTTCCGTCTTTGGGAAGGAAAAGCAGGCCGGTGCCGTATTTTCCTTTCTCGGGAACGGGAATGCCCTGCAACAGAATGAATTCGTGCGGTATCTGCAGCATGATGCCGGCACCGTCTCCGGTTTTGTTGTCCGCCCCTTCCGCTCCACGGTGGCGCATGTTTTCCAGTACCTTCAATGCCGATTCTACCAGTTCATGTGATTTTCCTCCCTGGATATTGACCAGCATGCCTACTCCGCAGGCATCGTGCTCATGGGATGCCTCATACAAGCCCAACTGTTTGGGCTGTCGCTGGTAATCCTCTGCTTTTGTTTTGTTGTTAAAAAGTTCTTGTTTCATGATTATAAGCTTTCTTTATTGCTGTATAATATTGTTTGTGGTTTCAAAATGTTCGGCAAATATATGGTATTAATTGCAAAATGCTAATATGTATTCCTGCCTTCTTTCTTGCAAAATTCCTGCGATAGAAGATGAAGTTATGAATTGATAGAAAACACCCTCTGTTTTCTTTTAATCCTAAATCAAAATCAGACGGTTTGATTTGGATTTATAAATTAAGCCTTTTGCTTTTAAAATAATACTTTCTTTAACTTTTTGATGTAAAAACAACTTTTTTCTATTCTTTTGATAAATAAATAGTGGAAAGATTAACTTTATGTTCTTAAGAATATGTATATTTGCAGCGCAAAATCAAATACTGATACATTATGTGTGGAATAGTAGGCTATATAGGTCAAAGGAAAGCCTACCCCATTCTTATCAAGGGTCTGAAGCGGTTGGAGTACCGTGGATATGATAGTGCAGGGGTAGCATTAATCAGTGATAACCGACAGTTGAACGTGTACAAAGCGAAAGGTAAGGTTTCGGAACTTGAAACTTTCGTTGCTCAAAAAGATATTTCCGGTAACATTGGTATTGCACATACACGTTGGGCTACTCATGGAGAACCTTGTTCCGTCAATGCCCATCCCCATTATTCCTCTTCCGAACGCCTCGCCCTCATCCATAACGGCATCATTGAAAACTACGCCGTCCTTAAAGAAAAACTTCAAGCCAAAGGTTATGTATTTAAAAGCAGCACTGATACCGAGGTGCTGATACAGCTCATCGAATACATTCAGGTGACAAACCATATTGACCTGCTGACGGCGGTGCAACTTGCCTTGCAGGAAGTGATTGGGGCGTATGCCATTGCGGTGCTCGACAAGGACAATCCGGATGGGATAATCGCTGCACGCAAGAGCAGTCCGCTGGTGGTGGGCATCGGTGAAGGAGAGTTTTTCCTGGCTTCGGATGCCACGCCGATTGTGGAATACACGGATAAGGTGGTGTATCTGGAAGACGAAGAGATTGCCCTCATCCGTCGGGGAGAGAAGCTGAAGGTTGTTAACCTGAAGAATGTGGAATGTCCGCACGAGGTAAAGACGGTAGCGCTCAATCTCGGCCAGCTGGAGAAGGGCGGTTATCCGCACTTCATGCTGAAGGAAATCTTCGAACAGCCCGGCTGCATTCACGACTGCATGCGCGGGCGTATCAATGTGGAGGGTACGAACGTGGTTCTTTCTGCAGTGATTGATTATAAGGAACGTCTGCTGGCGGCCAAACGCTTCGTCATCGTGGCATGCGGTACGTCATGGCATGCCGCCCTCATCGGCAAGCATTTGATTGAAAGCTTCTGCCGTATTCCGGTGGAGGTGGAGTATGCCAGTGAGTTCCGTTACCGCGACCCGGTGATTGACAGCAACGATGTGGTGATTGCCATCTCGCAAAGCGGTGAAACGGCCGATACGCTGGCTGCCGTGGAGCTTGCCAGAAACCGTGGGGCATTTATATACGGCATCTGCAATGCCGTCGGTTCCAGCATTCCCCGTGCCACGCACACGGGTTCCTATATCCACGTGGGACCGGAAATAGGGGTGGCATCCACCAAAGCCTTCACCGGGCAGGTAACGGTGCTTACCATGCTGGCCCTGACACTTGCCAAAGAGAAAAAGACGATGGACGAAGGGCAATACCTGGCAATTGTCAAGGAATTGGGACATATCCCCGACAAGATGAAGGAGGTCTTGAAACTGAACGACCGTATAGCGGAACTTTCCAAGATATTCACCTATGCACACAACTTTATCTATCTGGGACGCGGATACAGTTATCCCGTAGCCTTGGAAGGCGCCTTGAAGTTGAAGGAGATTTCGTATATCCATGCCGAGGGCTATCCTGCCGCCGAAATGAAGCACGGCCCCATTGCCCTGGTGGATGCCGAAATGCCGGTAGTGGTCATTGCCACCCGGAATGGGCTTTATGAAAAGGTGCTGAGCAATATCCAGGAAATAAAGGCGCGTAAAGGCAGGGTTATCGCCATTGTGACAAAGGGAGATACGGTCATCAGTAAAATAGCCGACACTTGCATCGAGCTTCCCGAAACAATGGAGTGCCTTGATCCGTTAATAACTACGGTACCTCTGCAATTACTTGCCTATCACATTGCCGTGTGCAAGGGAATGGATGTGGACCAGCCGAGGAATCTTGCGAAGTCGGTGACTGTAGAATGAGGACATGTACAATTTACCATTTACAATGTACAATGGGGCTGCGCTTGGGAGGGGTAAATGTAAATGGTAATTGTATGCTATAATAAGGAAAAGAAAATTGTACACTTAAAATTGTACATTGTAAATGGTAAATTGTAAATAGATAGATGGAACAACTGAAGCATGAATGCGGCGTCGCCATGATACGCCTGCTGAAACCGCTGGAGTACTATGAAGAGAAGTACGGAACATGGATGTACGGACTCAACAAGCTCTATCTCCTGATGGAGAAACAACACAACCGTGGGCAGGAAGGTGCCGGACTGGCCTGCGTGAAACTGGAAGCCAGTCCCGGCGAGGAATATATGTTCCGTGAGCGTGCTCTCGGCTCGGGCGCCATTACCGAAATTTTCGGTACGGTGCAGGGTCACTTCAAGGACTTGACCAAGGAACAGCTGCATGATGCGGACTATGCCAAGCGTGTGCTGCCCTTTGCAGGGGAGGTCTATATGGGACACCTGCGTTACTCCACTACCGGAAAGTCCGGCATCTCGTACGTGCACCCGTTCCTCCGGAGAAACAACTGGCGTGCCAAGAATCTTGCCCTCTGCGGCAACTTCAACATGACGAATGTGGATGAAATCTTCGCACGCATTACCGCCATCGGCCAGCATCCGCGCAAATATGCCGATACCTACATCATGCTGGAGCAGTTGGGACATCGCCTCGACCGCGAAGTGGAGCGCCTCTTCAACCTTGCCGAAGCGGAAGGGCTGGCAGGCATGGACATCACCCGTTATATAGAAAACCACATCGACCTTGCCAACGTACTGCGCACTTCGAGCAAGGAGTGGGACGGGGGATACGTGATGTGCGGACTTACCGGAAGCGGAGAGACTTTTGCCGTACGCGACCCATGGGGCATCCGTACAGCCTTCTGGTATCAGGACGACGAGATAGCGGTGCTTGCCAGCGAACGTCCCGTGATACAGACAGCCCTTAATGTTCCTGTCGAATCCATCAAGGAGCTGCAACCCGGACAAGCCATGTTTATCAACAAGGCCGGCAAGGTGCGCACCGTGCAAATCAACAAGCCGCGCGAGGTGAAACCTTGTTCCTTCGAGCGCATCTACTTCAGCCGGGGCAGTGATGTGGACATTTACCGGGAACGTAAACTGCTGGGTGAGAAACTTGTACCCAACATATTGAAAGCCATCGACAACGATGTGGACCATACCGTCTTCTCCTTCATCCCCAATACGGCGGAAGTCGCCTTCTACGGTATGTTGCAGGGATTGGACGACTACCTCAACGAGGAGAAGGTGCAGCAGATTGCCGCCTTGGGGCATAGTCCCAGCCACGACGAACTGGAGCATATCTTGTCGCGGCGCATACGGAGCGAGAAAGTGGCCATCAAGGACATCAAGCTGCGTACCTTCATTGCCGAAGGAAACAGCCGGAACGACCTTGCCGCCCATGTGTACGACATCACTTACGGAAGCCTTGTCCCGGGAGTGGATAATCTGGTCATCATCGACGACTCGATAGTGCGCGGAACCACCCTGAAGCAGAGCATCATCGGTATCCTTGACCGTCTGGAGCCGAAGAAGATAGTCATTGTAAGCTCTTCACCGCAGGTGCGCTATCCCGACTACTATGGCATCGATATGGCTAAGATGAGCGAATTCATCGCCTTCAAGGCTGCTGTGGAACTGCTGAAGGAGCGCGAGATGCGCGATGTAATTGCCGCCGCCTACCGCAAGTCCAAGGAGCAGGTAGGCCTGCCCAAAGAACAGATGGTGAATTACGTGAAGGAGATTTATGCTCCTTTCACTGATGAGGAAATCTCTGCCAAGATGGTGGAGCTTCTTACTCCGAAAGGGACGAAAGCCAAAGTGCAGATTGTCTACCAGCCTCTCGAGGGGCTGCATGAGGCCTGCCCCAAGCATCCGGGTGACTGGTACTTCAGCGGCGATTATCCTACGCCGGGCGGTGTGAAGCTGCTGAACAAGGCATTTATTGATTATATAGAACAAGTTTATCAATTTTAATTGAATCAATGAGAAATGTAACTCTAATCCTCGACGACGGGAGCCGCTTCCACGGCAAGTCGTTCGGCTTTGAAAAACCGGTAGCGGGAGAGGTGGTCTTCAACACAGCCATGACGGGTTATCCCGAAAGCCTGACCGACCCTTCGTATGCCGGACAGCTGATGACGCTCACCTATCCGTTGGTGGGCAATTACGGTGTGCCGCCTTTTACTCTCGAACCGAATGGGCTTGCCACTTTTATGGAGAGCGAGCATATCCATGCCGAAGCCATTATTGTAAGCGATTATAGCGAAAATTATAGCCATTGGAATGCGGTGGAAAGCCTCGGTGACTGGCTGAAACGCGAACAGATTCCGGGCATCACGGGCATCGATACCCGCGAACTGACAAAGGTGCTTCGCGAGCATGGGGTGATGATGGGACGTATCGCCTTTGATGATGAATCGGATGAAATGCCTGAGGCCTCTTATGCCGATGTGAATTATGTGGATAAAGTTAGCTGCAAGGAGGTTATCCGTTACAACGAAGGAACCGGTAAGAAGAAAGTGCTCCTTGTGGATTGCGGCGTCAAGCATAACATCATCCGCTGCCTGCTGAAACGTGACGTGGAAGTGATTCGCGTTCCCTGGGACTATGATTATACTGGGATGGAGTTCGACGGGTTGTTCATCTCCAACGGCCCTGGCGACCCCGATACCTGCGATGCTGCCGTGCAGCATATCCGCAAGACAATGCAGAACGAGAAACTGCCCATCTTCGGCATCTGTATGGGAAACCAGTTGCTTTCCAAAGCTGGGGGCGCCAAGATATACAAATTGAAATACGGCCACCGCAGCCATAACCAACCGGTGCGTATGGTGGGTACGGAACGTTGCTTCATCACCTCACAGAATCATGGGTATGCCGTAGACAACAACACGCTGACAGAAGACTGGGAACCGCTTTTCATCAATATGAACGATGGTTCTAATGAAGGAATCCGCCACAAACGCAATCCCTGGTTCTCCGCACAGTTTCATCCCGAAGCTGCCAGCGGGCCGACGGATACGGAGTTTCTTTTTGATGACTTTGTGAAGTTGCTTTAGTAAGAGAATTTTATCAAGAATGATTGCGTTTATAATCTCTTGATAATCAGTATGTAAAAGACGGTATAATGAGTCCCATACTGAATGTCATTCAGTCCCAGAGTGAATACCTTTCAGTCCTATACTGAATGCCATTCAATTAGTGACTGATTGTGTAAGGTAAGAGAAAGATAAGGTTTTATTACTACTATTACATTTTTAATAAACAGATATGCAAATGAAAGAAAACAATATAAAGAAAGTCCTGCTGCTCGGTTCCGGCGCACTGAAAATCGGTGAGGCAGGAGAATTTGACTACTCCGGTTCGCAGGCGCTCAAGGCATTGAAGGAGGAAGGCATCTACACGGTTCTCATCAATCCGAACATTGCCACGGTACAGACCTCGGAAGGAGTTGCCGACCAGATTTACTTCCTGCCCGTCACTCCTTACTTCGTGGAGAAGGTGATAGAGAAGGAGCGCCCGGACGGCATCATGCTTGCTTTTGGCGGACAGACGGCACTGAACTGCGGTGTCTCCCTCTATAAAGACAAGATTTTCGAGAAGTACGGCGTGACGGTTCTCGGCACTCCCGTGCAGGCCATCATTGACACGGAGGACCGTGAAATCTTTGTGCAGAAACTGAATGAGATTGATGTGAAGACCATCAAGAGCGAAGCCGTGGAGAATGCGGCGGATGCCCGTCGCGCAGCCCGGGAACTGGGATACCCGGTCATTGTCCGTGCCGCATATGCGCTTGGCGGACTGGGTTCGGGCTTCTGCGACAATGAAGAAGAGCTGAATGTGCTGGTGGAGAAAGCCTTCTCCTTCTCCCCACAGGTGCTGGTGGAGAAATCGCTGAAGGGATGGAAGGAAGTGGAATACGAGGTGGTGCGCGACCGCTTCGACAACTGCATCACGGTCTGCAACATGGAGAACTTCGACCCCCTGGGCATCCATACAGGTGAGTCCATCGTTATTGCCCCGTCACAGACGTTGAGCAATACGGACTATCATAAATTGCGTGAACTTGCTATCCGCATTATCCGTCACATCGGCATTGTGGGAGAGTGTAACGTGCAGTATGCCTACGACCCGATGAGCGAGGACTACCGGGTAATCGAGGTAAATGCACGCTTGAGCCGTTCGTCTGCACTTGCCTCTAAAGCAACGGGTTATCCGTTGGCGTTTGTAGCGGCAAAACTCGGCTTGGGCTATGGCTTGTTCGACTTGAACAACTCTGTGACAAAGACTACAAGCGCTTTCTTCGAACCCGCCCTGGACTATGTGGTCTGCAAGATACCGCGTTGGGATTTGGGCAAGTTCCACGGGGTGGACAAAGAGCTGGGTTCAAGCATGAAGTCGGTAGGCGAGGTGATGGCTATCGGCCGTACTTTCGAGGAAGCCATCCAGAAGGGGCTTCGCATGATAGGCCAGGGCATGCACGGCTTCGTAGAGAACAAGGAACTGGTGATTGCCGATTTGGACAAGGCTCTGCGCGAACCTACCGACAAACGTATCTTTGTCATCTCCAAAGCCTTCCGTGCCGGGTATACGGTGGACCAGGTGCACGAATTGACCAAGATAGACCGTTGGTTCCTGGAGAAGTTGATGAACATCATGGATACCAGCAGGGAACTGCACTCTTTTATGGCTGATGGAGAGTTGCCAATGATTCCCGTGGACTTGTTGCGTAAAGCCAAAGTACAAGGCTTCTCTGATTTCCAGATAGCCCGTGCCCTCGGCTTGGAACAAGCAATGGACGGCGAAGAAGCCATCCTTGCCGTCCGCAATTTCCGCAAGAGTGCAGGCATTCTGCCTGTAGTGAAGCAGATAGATACCCTTGCCGCCGAATATCCCGCACAGACCAACTATCTCTACCTGACGTATAGCGGCACGGCAAATGATGTCCGTTACCTCGGCGACCGCAAGTCCATTGTCGTATTGGGCTCCGGCGCCTACCGCATCGGTTCTTCCGTAGAGTTCGACTGGTGCGGCGTGCAGGCCCTGAACACCATCCGTCAGGAAGGCTACCGCAGTGTCATGATAAACTACAACCCCGAAACCGTGTCTACGGACTATGACATGTGCGACCGTCTTTACTTCGACGAACTTTCTTTCGAACGTGTACTTGATGTTATCGACCTGGAACAGCCTCGTGGTGTAATTGTATCTGTAGGCGGACAGATTCCGAACAATCTGGCAATGAAGCTGCACCGTCAGTCAGTACCCATCCTGGGAACTTCTCCTATCTCTATCGACCGTGCTGAAAACCGTAACAAGTTCTCTGCAATGCTCGACCAACTGGGTATTGACCAGCCGGCTTGGCAGGAACTTACCAGTCTGGAAGATGTGAAAGGTTTCGTAGAAAAGGTAGGTTATCCGGTATTGGTTCGTCCGTCTTATGTGCTTTCGGGTGCTGCGATGAACGTATGCTATGATGAAGAAGAATTGGAAAACTTCTTGAAGATGGCTGCTGAGGTATCAAAGGAATATCCGGTAGTAATCTCTCAATTCTTGCAGAATACAAAAGAAATCGAATTTGATGCTGTAGCACAGAATGGTGAAGTGGTGGAATATGCTATTTCCGAGCATGTGGAATTTGCGGGTGTGCACTCTGGTGATGCTACGTTGGTATTCCCGGCACAGAAGATTTACTTTGCTACGGCACGTCGCATTAAGAAGATCAGTCGTCAGATTGCGAAGGAACTCAATATCTCCGGTCCGTTCAACATCCAGTTCCTGGCACGTAACAATGAAGTGAAGGTAATCGAGTGTAACCTTCGTGCTTCTCGTAGCTTCCCGTTTGTTTCTAAAGTGCTGAAACGCAACTTTATAGAAACGGCTACCCGCATCATGCTTGATGCTCCTTATACACGTCCTGATAAATCAGCATTCGATATTGATTGGATCGGTGTGAAAGCTTCTCAGTTCTCCTTCTCTCGTTTGCACAAGGCAGACCCGGTACTGGGCGTGGATATGTCTTCTACGGGTGAAGTTGGTTGTATCGGTGATGACTTCTCAGAAGCATTGCTGAGTGCAATGATTGCTACAGGTTTCCAGATACCTCAAAAAGGTGTTATGTTCTCTTCCGGTGCAATGAAATCAAAAGTAGATTTGTTGGAGTCCAGTCGTGTACTTTTCGATAAAGGCTACAAGATTTATGCAACGGCAGGTACGGCTGCGTTCTTGAATGCTCATGGTGTATCTACCGAAGCCGTTTACTGGCCGGATGAACGCCCTGATGCTGAGAACAACGTAATGAAGATGATAGCTGAACACAAGTTCGACTTGATCGTTAACATTCCGAAGAATCATACGAAGCGTGAATTGACGAACGGTTACCGTATTCGTCGTGGTGCTATCGACCATAACATTCCGTTGATTACGAATGCTCGTCTGGCAAGTGCCTTTATCGAAGCATTCTGCGAATTGAAGCTGGAAGATATTGCTATCAAGAGTTGGCAAGAATATAAGTAATCAGGTATTTACCTGAAGTTAAAAAAAGAGATGCTAAATTGGCATCTCTTTTTTTTATGCTTATCTTTGTGGGTAAGATAAGGTTTAGTTATTGTTTAACCAGAATGCGTTCTTAAACCATGAAAAAAATCCCCCATTTCTTTATTGTTTTAGTTTGTATATTGGCTGCTGTACAATTAAAGGCAGCAGATGATTTCCTTCCTCAATCCAAATGGATTGGTAGTGAACATTGTCAAAGTACTCCGAATACCTGGCTTTGTTTTCGTAAAACGGTGCATCTGCCCGGCGTTCCGGGTGAGATGATTGCAAATATCGCTGTGGATTCTAAGTATTGGCTATGGATTAACGGCAAGATGGTGGTGTTTGAAGGTGGATTGAAACGGGGGCCTGCTCCCGGAGCGACTTATTATGATCAGGTGGATATTGCCCCTTATCTGGAGAAGGGGGAGAATACCATTGCTCTGCTGGTGTGGCATTTCGGGAAAAACGGATTCAGTCATGTGAATAGTGGAACGGCAGCTTTGTTGTTTTGTGCCCAAGGGGCAAATTTATCCATTGTCAGTGATAAGAGCTGGCAATGTAGTGTGTATCGGGCTTATCAGAATACAGAAGCCCCATTCCCCAATTATCGTTTATCCGAAAGTAATATCCGCTTTGATGCCCGTAAGGAATTGGCAGGTTGGAATATGCCGGATTTCAGTGGAAAGCTGGGAGCATCTATCGAAATTGTGGCTCCGAACGAAATGCCGTTTGGAAAATTGGTAGCCCGTCCCATTCCGATGTGGAAGAATGGTGGGTTAACGGATTATCCGGAAGTAATCAAAAATGAAAAAGGGGATACTATTCGGTGCCGTTTGCCCTATAATTGTCAGATAACTCCTTATCTGCATGTAAAGGCTCCTGCCGGATTGGTGGTTGGCATGCTGACCGATAATTATACGGGAGGAAGTGCTAATAATGTGAGAGCTGAATACATTACTCGTGAGGGTGAGCAGGAATATGAAAGTTTCGGCTGGATGAATGGTCATGAGGTACTTTATGTTGTTCCTGCTGGCGTGGAAGTGCTGGGCGTTAAATACCGGGAAACAGGTTATAATGCGGATATGAAAGGTTCTTTCGCATGCGATGATGATTTCTATAATGAATTGTGGAAGCGAAGTGCGCGTACTTTATATATTACCATGCGCGATAATTACATGGACTGTCCTGATCGTGAGCGTGCTCAATGGTGGGGAGATGAAGTAAATGAGTTGGGTGAAGCTTTCTATGTACTTGATCCGCGCGGTTGGCAGTTGGCCACAAAAGGTATCTATGAATTGATGAACTGGCAACGTCCGGACGGCGTTATTGCTTCTCCTGTTCCATCGTTGAACTGGTGTAAGGAACTTCCTTTGCAGATGCTTGCGTCTGTAGGCTGGTATGGATTCTACACGCAAGCGTTCTATAGTGACGATTATTCTTTTGTTCCGCATATTTACGACGGCTTGAAGAAGTATTTGCATGAAGTCTGGCAGGTTGATGGCCAAGGTATGCCTGTGGTTCGTCAGGGTGATTGGAGTTGGGGCGATTGGGGAACGGATGTTGATATGGAGGTTCTTACTACCTGTTGGTATTATCTGGCTCTTAAGGCTGAAAAAGAGTTTGCCCTTCATCTGCGTAAACTGTATGATGCCAATCAGATCGGTGAAATGATGAAACGTATCTCTGCGGTTTTTGACGCTCGCTATTGGAATGGTAAGGCTTATCGTTCCAAATTGCATAATGGGGAGACGGATGACCGTGCGCAGGCAATGGCTGTAGTGAGTGGATTGGCACCGGTCGGTAGATATAAAGCTTTGCTAAAGGTTTTCAAGAAGGAATATCATGCCAGTCCTTATATGGAAAAGTATGTAATGGAAGCCTTGTTTATGATGGGCGAACCGGAGTTTGCATTGAAACGTATGCGCGACCGTTATGCTAAAATGATGTCATATCCTTATACCACCTTATTTGAAGGGTGGGGGATAGGCGCCGAAGGTTTTGGTGGAGGCACTATAAATCATGCATGGAGTGGTGGTCCGCTGACTATATTGAGTCAAAAACTGTGTGGAATAGAACCACTTGCTCCCGGATTTAAGCAATTCCGTGTTGCTCCGCAACTGGGTTCGTTGAATAAAGCTTCGGCGGTGGTGCCTACTCTTTATGGTGACATCAGGGTTGATATAAGGCAGCAAGATCATAAACTCGGTATTCAAGTGGTTGTTCCGCAAGGCACCACGGCAGTAGTGGCATTGCCTGGCAGTAAGGAAAAAGTGCTTTCACCGGGTACTCATATTCTTCCGTAAGGCGAAGAATCGGTTTATAGCGATTATGTTGGTGAAATGTCTCAGAAAAAAGTTACTTATTTAAAATGCTGAAATTCAATAAGTATATATCTTTCTGTATAAATTTCTTAGAAAATAGTTCGCAATTGTTTTGGTAATATCAAAATAAGCTGTACCTTTGCATCGCTTTTGAAACGAAAGTGTATGGGCGTTTAGCTCAGCTGGTTCAGAGCATCTGCCTTACAAGCAGAGGGTCGGCGGTTCGAATCCGTCAACGCCCACAGATGTAAAATTATTAAATAGCCTTGCAAGTTCTTGCAGGGCTATTTTTTTATCTGTTAACGTCCTTTCTTAACTTTCTTATCTCTTTATGGCTTGTTACTCAGAAAAAAACGCTAATTTTGCGGCTCGATAATTATCAAAATACGACGTATGGAACTTGATTTACTTACAGCTATCTCTCCGATTGATGGTCGATATAGAGGAAAAACGGATGCCTTGGCGGCTTATTTCTCGGAGTTTGCCTTGGTGAAATACCGCGTGCAAGTGGAAGTGGAATACTTCATCACCTTGTGCGAGCTGCCTTTGCCGCAGTTGAAAGGCGTAGACAAAAGTGTATTTGAAACTTTAAGAAATATCTATCGTAACTTCTCAGAAGCTGATGCACAGCGTATCAAGGATATTGAGAGTGTGACAAACCACGACGTGAAAGCCGTGGAGTATTTCCTGAAGGAAGAGTTTGATAAGATGGGTGGAATGGATGATTATAAAGAGTTTATTCATTTCGGACTGACTTCACAGGATATCAATAATACTTCTGTGCCTCTGTCTATCAAGGAAGCTCTGGAACAGGTGTACTATCCGCAGATAGAGGAATTGATAGCGCAGCTTCGCACGTATGCGGAAGATTGGGCTGCTATTCCTATGCTTGCTAAGACACATGGTCAGCCGGCTTCTCCTACCCGTTTGGGGAAGGAAGTAATGGTGTTCGTCTATCGTCTTGAACGCCAATTGACTACATTAAAGGCTTGCCCCATTACTGCTAAGTTTGGCGGTGCTACCGGAAATTACAATGCACATCATGTTGCCTATCCGGAGTTTGACTGGAAAGCATTCGGCAACAAATTCGTTGCTGAAAAGCTGGGATTGGAACGCGAAGAGTATACTACGCAGATCTCCAATTATGATAATCTTTCCGCTATCTTTGATGCAATGAAACGCATTAATACAGTGATGATCGATATGAACCGTGACTTCTGGCAATATATTTCCATGGAATATTTCAAGCAGAAGATCAAAGCTGGTGAAGTGGGATCCAGTGCTATGCCGCACAAGGTGAATCCGATTGACTTTGAAAATGCGGAAGGTAACTTGGGTATAGCTACTGCAATTCTGGAACATCTGGCTGTGAAATTGCCGGTATCTCGTTTGCAACGCGACCTGACTGATTCTACTGTATTGCGTAATGTAGGCGTTCCGTTTGGACATATCGTGATTGCCATTCAAAGTTCGTTGAAGGGGTTGCGTAAGTTGTTGCTGAATGAAACTGCTATTTATCGTGATTTGGATAATTGCTGGAGCGTGGTAGCTGAGGCTATTCAGACTATCCTGCGCCGTGAAGCATATCCGCATCCGTATGAGGCATTGAAAGCATTGACCCGTACCAACCAGGCTATTACGGAAGCTTCCATAAAAGAATTTATCGAAGGGTTGAATGTAAGCGAAGAGATTAAGAAAGAATTGCGCGTCATTACTCCCCATACATATACAGGTATTTAAAGAAGAGTAGGAAAGAATAGCCGGATAATGAAGCCAACATTTTAAATCCGGTGATTGTTAATATAGTATACATATATAATATAAGGTATAAAAGTGATAATAGAATGGCCGTGAGGCCAACGTTTAATTTTATTCGAATAAAACAATGAGTACAGAAAACGAAACTTGGCGTGACGATTCTTCCAATGAGGAGAATTCAGGCAACAGATTTGACAGAGAAAACAATTACAGCCGTCC
>OIAA01000501.1_pt1 | contig 15979 bp, 14 predicted proteins | sample 1580591 | NCBI WGS metagenome assembly OIAA01 (sample SAMEA3882556, study PRJEB24775) | human gut metagenome | biome: human-associated habitat; feature: intestine environment; material: feces | place: Netherlands | collected 2009/2010
ACGGCCTCTTTGCAGACTGGGCAGTTCTGGATCACATCAATCAGGCACAGAGCAGAGTGGAGAATACCAAAGGTAAAATCAAGCGAGTCCTCGCACTTCTGAAAAAGATGCGCGAAGATGTTGATGTCCAAATCGCTGACGAAAAAGAAAAGCAGGAGCAGCTTGCGGTGGAAACTGAGCTGTAGGGTTGGAGAGATTACTTTGTGTGCTCGGCGCAACTCGATCGTTTATCCGCCGAGAGAAAGCAACCGTGACCGCCTGTGCGGGATCATCGACACCATCCTTGCAGAGCAGCCGAAGGACTTTGAAGTTTTTCTTCAAAAGCTGATACAGCAGGGCTACGAGGTGAAGCGTGGCAAGCACACGGCGGTGAAGGGCAAGGAGCAGAAGATCAGCAGTGCCGACGAACTGCGGGAACGAGCAACGGCGGCGACGGAACGCTATCATGCCATGGGCGATTTCATCAAGGCGGTGGAAACGAGGTTGGCCGAAATCGCCGTGCCGCGCTTCGCAAGTTGGTATCCTCCGTCTATCTGGAAAGCGATTTGAACCTTCCATTCAGAAAAAACGGAAAATTCTTATTCCAACTTGGGTATACTCCTGTTGTGTCCGACATGAAGAAAATCGTTCAGAAAACTGCCGCATTGTCTTTCCCCAAATGGGCGTTAGCCGTATGGGATATGGATACTGCAACATTATATATGGTCAAATACGACAGAAGTCATTGATTTTCTTTGTTTATCTGTGATACCATTCGTTACGAGACTTCCACCATTGCTCTCTTCGCCTATGGTGGAGACTCCGGCACTCAAAGAAATTTTCCGAAAAACACAACGAGGTGACCATTTTTGAAACGTCGAACTTTTCTTGTCTGCACCGCTGCACTTTTTTGCGGTGCGCTTCTGGCAGGAGGCTGCACTCAAAAAACCTCTCAGCCCGTCCTTCAGCAAATTGAATACTCCAATTTGGCAGATTCGGATACACAAGCTCTTCTTTCCAAGCTTTTGCAGGATGCCGGCGTATCCGACCTACGGATACAGACCTTCTTTGATCATGTGCAAAAGTTCAACAATGCTGTGGACCCGGCATGGCTCACCACAGGTTTTGAAAACGCCAAGCCTTTGGATCTGAAATACGATCCTTACTCCATGCAGGACGCATGGACAGAAAAATACGATACCTTCCCCGGCTGGAACTGTCGGATCACTGCTTGTGGGCTGTTCGGTGATTTTATCACTGTCACGGGCAAGGCAGACCTTGACTCAGCCGAGGACACCCTGTTTATGGACTATGAAACACTGGATTCTGATCCAGAATCCCTTTGCGGCGACGAACGGCAAAAGTTTGATGCGCTGTTCGCCCCGGTTAAAACCACTAATACGACCGATATTCCTACCCATTTGAAAACGATTCAACAGGAATGGAAGAAACGCGGCCTCTCCTTCGTGGAAGATGATAAGATCCGTCTCGTCTCCGTAGTCCTGCACGATCAGTTCTCTGAAACGGACAATTCTCTTATGATCGGTCATGTCGGCGTTATGCTTCCCACATCGGATGCAGTATATTTCGTCGAAAAGGTCGCTTTTCAGGAGCCGTATCGCTTGTTGAAGTTCAAAAATCGAACCGAGTTGAGCGATTATCTGATGCTGAAATACGACAACTCGTGGGGACAGGATACCGCCCACACCTTTATTATGGAAAATTCAGACCTGATGGACGGCTGGCGCATTCTTGACGAACAGAAAGACGCAAGCTAAAAGCATCGCATTCGTTGGGAGCCGTTTAGTCTGACAGATCATTCGCCCTCTGATACCAAAAAGACGCTGCAACCTCTTACCCAGAGGCGGCAGCGTCCTTTTTATATCGGAATGTTTGGTTCGCAGGGGGGGACTCCGGGCTTATGACAGGGTATGTATAATGTGCAGAGCCATATCAACATTTTCTTTGTCCACAAACACCTCTGTGACATACCTCGGTTTTATGCCGAGAGTTCCAATTCTCGCTTGGTCAAATGTGTTATGCCGATTGACATCTTTGGATTTGCAATAGAATTTAATTCCAGCTGCCGCCAACGCATCCGTGATGCGATTGCATTGGTAAGGGTCAGAAACTGTTGCAACTAGCGATTTGAAAAAATGCTCTAACATAAAGAGACCTCCTCGTATACCCTCTAAAAGTAGTTTTGGAGCTTCTTGATAAAACACCGAAACTTAAGGCGAGTTTATTTCAACTGTCCCCAAAAATATTCAAAAACGTATAGTTTCTTCTAAGTTTCAAAAAATCATGTCAAAATTACGATTTTGCTTATCTAATCGCCATTAAAAACGAGTATGGCACAGCGAGCACAGCTGGGGACTGGCTATTATGTGATAAGCCTTTGGAGTATGCCCAGCTTGTGCTGGGTAGTGAGATTGAGCATCATCTCTCGCTCGGCTTCGACCATGGCAGAGTAGAAAATTGACCTTTAATTAAAATATCCAAGGCAAAACAACAGTCCTCTATCATTCATTTAATCGATTCCTTTGAGTTTTCTTTGTATAAATCATCTAAAAGCTCTTTTTGTGTTTGCTCTACTGCTTTGCTATAATGTTCTCTAGCTTCCTCTCCTTGTAACGTTTTATACCCGCCATTTCCGTCTGGAATATCAACACGAACAACATTTTGCTCATCTAATTCGGATGCTGCATTAAGTGCATCTTCAATTTCTTTACTGCCCATAATTTGTGGAGCATCAGTCGTTATTGGCCTGCCCAATATTATAATTAGTAGCACCGCTATTACCGCAAACATTAACACAATTTTTCCGACTCTCATCCGAAACGCTCCTTTTTAGATTTATTTCTCATTTCGGGGCTTTTTAATTTTGCAATTCACAATCCGACTTGCAAGATAAATTATCCAAAAAGTAAGGATATAATTGTTAGTTATAAACTTTGTAAAGGTCGCTTGTTCCCCTAATCTTATTTCAACAAAGAAAAATATCAAATACTGCACAACTAGCATACTACCAACGTCTACTACCAGTTTTTCACTATCTTCGGCTCCTCTCTATAAACCCTTTTATCCAGATAACGCAGCAAATCACTGGTTTGTTGCAAGATTTTCTGTTTTTATCTATCTTAGCAAAAAATCGCCCAAGTGTTTGTGCTTTCCGCCCCAATTGGCGTGAAACGGCGGCTCGATCCAGCAGTCTGCGCTGCACTCCGCAAGCATTTCTTTCAAAAGCTGCTCCCGTTTTGCGTGTTCGGAAGGGCGGGTGTGGTTATAATCATACAGCCGCTCCATGCAAAGTTCCTGCTCTGCCATGATGGATTCATCCGTTGGGTCGTAGACTTGTTGGCTGTGGATCGCATTTTTTATCGGCATGGTTCTACTCTCCTTATTTATAAGGAATCTTTCTCATTTTTCAGTAGATTCTTCCAGATTCTTTCGGTACTGTGCCGGACTGACACCATACTCTTTCTTGAATACCCGGCTAAAATAGAGTGGGTTATCATACCCTACGATCTCTGCAATTTCTCCAATATTGTATTCGGTGTTCTCCAATAAGCTTTGTGCATTTACCATCCGAAGGGACAGGATGTATTGTGCAGGGCTTATTTTCATGTACAGCTTAAAATTACGGATAAACCAGTTCGTACTGATATGCAGCGATTCTGCGTAATCGTCCACACTGACCTTTGTATTATAATTCTCGTTAAAGTATGCAACGGCAGCTTCGATTTCTTCCGGGATGCTTGTAGTTGTTTTCTCGCTTTCCTGCTGTTGCCTGCTTACTAAAAGCAGAATGATGTTGAAGAGAGAAGCAATATAGTCTTCATAGCCATATTCACATTGTTGCAGTTCCCGGATGATCTTTCGGAACAGCATTTTGTAATCCGGCAGTGTGCCGCTGTAAAAAACGTGCTTGTCCAATGGTATTCCGTGATAGTTCAGGATGTTTTTGACATCATATCCTGTAAAGTGAATCCAGAACACCTCTGGATGATCTTCTACATAGTAGACATACTTCTGGATTTCTTTCGGCTGATAAAGCACCATGTGTCCAGAAGTCACCACTTCCTCAACACCATCGAACCAGAAGTGTGCTTTACCAGATGCCACATAGAGGATTTGATAGTCTCTGCGACCCTTTGCCCAAAAAGTAGGTAGCTTAGGGCGTTTTTTCAAGCGATAAGTGCCGCAGCTGCCTACGACCAGCGGCTTTGAGTAGTCTTTGAAATCCAAACGGGAGTTGTTCAAATATCCTGAGTTGAAATACATCCCTGCGTCCTCCTCATCTTCAGAGATTTTACAGTGATTTGGGAAATGTTCTATCAAAAAATTACAAACTCTTTGATTTTGTGCATATTTTGTTCCATCTTGTCTATATCTTTTCGTTCCATTAGATTCTATAATATTTTCAGACGAAACGCAAGAGATTTGGGCAACTTGCGTAATGACAATTCCAGTCTGAAGTGCGCAGCAGATTGGTCGCGCCCACACAAAACAAGCAAGATGGGAGAAAGCACAATGACTGAGAAACGTTATCTAAAGTGGTATAATAAAGTCGGCTATGGTTCAGGCGATATTGCAGGCAACGTGGTGTATGCATTCCTGTCCTCCTTCGTCATGATCTATCTGACCAACACCGTTGGCCTGAACCCCGGTATTGTCGGCACTCTGATTGCAGTTTCCAAACTGCTGGACGGTGTGACGGACATTTTCTTTGGTTCTTTGATTGACAAAACGCATTCTAAGATGGGCAAAGCCCGTCCTTGGATGCTGTACGGCTACATTGGCTGTGCCATTACGCTGGTGGCAATTTTCGCCATCCCGACCAATCTGGGACAGTTTGCACAGTACGCATGGTTCCTGATCGCATATACTCTGCTGAACGCTGTATTCTACACTGCCAACAACATTGCTTACTCTGCACTGACTGCTCTCGTCACGAAGAACAGTGCCGAACAGGTCGAGATGGGTTCTTGGCGTTTCATGTTCGCCTTTGCCACCAGCCTGCTCATCCAGTCCATCACGCTGGGTGCTGTTACGGCATTGGGCGGTGGTGCTGCCGGTTGGCGCACTGTTGCAATCATCTACGCCATCATCGGTCTGCTTGTCAACACCCTCTCCGTTTTCTCCGTGAAGGAACTGCCGGAAGGCGAATTGGTGGATACCACCGACAAAAAGGAAATCGAGCAGGACGAAAAGTACAATCTGGTTCAGGCTGCAAAGCTGCTTGCTGGTAACAAATATTATATGATGATTTGCGTCACCTACATTTTGCAGCAGATCTACGGTGCCATGATCAGCATGGGCACCTACTATGCAACCTACATCCTTGGCAACCAGAATCTGTTCGGTGTATTCTCTTGGGCAATCAACATTCCTCTGATCATCGCACTGGTGTTCACCCCGACCTTGGTTGCAAAGTGGAATGGAATGTATAAGCTGAATGTAATGAGCTATACTCTGGCAACGATTTCTCGTGCACTGGTTGCTGTAGCTGGTTACATGGGCAGCGGCAATGTGACCTTGATGCTGCTCTTTACTGCAATCGCAGCTCTTGGTCAGGGTCCTTGGCAGGGCGATATGAACGCTGTGATCGCAGCCTGCTCTGAATATACTTGGCTGACGAAGCATAAGCGCGTGGATGGCACGATGTACTCCTGCACTTCTCTCGGTGTGAAACTGGGCGGCGGTCTGGGTACTGCCATCACCGGCTGGCTGCTGGCTGCAAGCCATTTCGATAGTGCGCTGGCTGTCCAGCCCGAATCCTGCATCTCGATGCTGAAGATCATGTATCTTGTGATTCCGTTTGCTCTGGATGCCATCATCACCTTCATTCTCTCTCGTATGAAGGTCGAAGAAGCAAATGAAAAGCTGCGTGCAGCAGTCTGATAACAAGCCATTATCATTTCTCCTTCATCTGCTGTTCCCCGGAGGAATCCAGCGATTCCTCCGGGGAGGCTGGAGAAATATTATAAAATTATAAAAGGTAAATGAGGAAATACTATGGCTGTATTTGATTTTGCAAAAGTAAAAGACCCCACCTTTTTCAAGGAAAACGTGCTGAATGCTCATGCAAGTTTCCGTACTTACGCTTCCCGCGAAGAATATCGGACAGGCTCCTCTTCTTTGGCGCTGAAGCTGGACGGTATCTGGAAATTCGCCTACGCAAAGAACTACACCAGTGCCATCCCCGGCTTTGAAAAGACAGATTACGATTGCAGCGGCTGGGATGACATTCATGTTCCGGCACACATCCAGATGGAGGGCTACGACATTCCCCAGTACGCGAATGTTCAGTATCCGTGGGATGGCCGTGAAGAAGTACAGCCGGGCGAGATCCCGCAGCGGTTCAATCCGGTGGCAAGCTATGTAAAATACTTCGAGCTGCCGGAATCCATGCAGGGCAAGCCCGTCCACATCGAGTTCGAGGGTGTGGAAAGCGGCATGGCTCTTTGGCTGAACGGGTCTTATGTGGGTTACACCGAGGACAGCTTCTCCGCACACGCATTCGATCTGACTCCCTATCTCCAGCCGGGCGTGAACAAACTTGCTGTGCAGGTGTTCAAGTGGACTTCCTCCAGCTGGTGCGAAGATCAGGACTTCTTCCGCTTCTCCGGCATCTTCCGCAGCGTGTGGCTGTACGCCATCCCCACCGTGCATCTGGAAGATGTATCCGTCAAAACGCTGTTTGCCGGGGATGATTTTACTCATTCCACGCTGGAAGTTGCATTGCAGGTGGAGGGTAAGGGCGCAGCCCGTCTGACCCTGCGCCGCAGTGAGCTGGAAGTGTTCTCCGAAAAAATCCCGCTGAACGGCGGCTCTGCGCTGTTCAGCCATGCGGTGGAGAACCCCTACCTGTGGAGTGCAGAGGACCCGGCTCTGTATGAACTGGAAATTGAGCTGCTGGACGATGCAGGCCATCTGGTAGAGGTGACTGGGCAGAAAGTCGGTTTCCGCAAGTTCGAGTTGAAGAACAATCGGATGCTGCTCAACGGCAAGCGCATCGTGTTCAAGGGTGCCAACCGTCATGAGTTCAGCTCCATTACGGGTCGTGCTGTGGGCGTACACACCCATGAGGAACTGCTTCGGGATATCATCACCATGAAGCAGAACAACATCAATGCCATCCGTACCAGCCATTACCAGAATCAGGATGCACTGTACGACCTGTGCGACGAGTATGGTCTGTATCTGATCGCAGAGAACAATCTGGAATCCCATGGCACATGGGATATTCATCAGGCTGGCATTCGCGGCATCGAGGGCGTTTTGCCCAATGATAAGCCGGAGTGGAAAGCTGTCTTGTTTGACCGCATGAATTCCACTTACCAGCGTGACAAAAACCATCCTGCTGTTCTGATCTGGTCTCTGGGCAACGAATCGTTTGGCGGTGAGACCCTGCTCCAGATGGCAGAGATGGTCCGCCGCTTTGATGACACCCGTCTGGTGCATTACGAAGGTGTGGTCAATGATCCCCGCTTCCTCGAAACCACCGATATCGAGAGCCATATGTACAGCACTGTGAAGGACATTAAAGAGTATCTGGCACAGGGCGATAAGCGGCCTTATATCGAGTGCGAATACTCTCATGCTATGGGCAACTCCAACGGTGCTTTGCACAAGTACACGGAACTTGCCGACCAGAAGGACTGCGGCTATCAGGGCGGCTTTATCTGGGATTACATCGACCAGTCCATCTGGAAAAAAGACCGCTACGGCAAGTGGTTCCAAGCCTACGGCGGCGACTTCGGTGAGCGTCCTACCGACTATAATTTCAGCGGGAACGGCATTGCCTACGGTGGTGATCGTGCTCCTTCTCCCAAGATGCAGGAAGTCAAGTTCTGCTATCAGAACATCGCCGTTTCCATCGACAACTCTGGCTTCGAAGTCTGGAATAAGAACCTGTTCACCTCTACGGATGCCTTCGACTGCGTTGCTCTGCTACACCGTGATGGAAAGCTGTATCAGCAGCAGGAACTGACCAATATTGATGTTGCTCCCGAAGAGCGTTCCAGCTTCCCGCTGCCGTTTATGGTTCCTGCGCTCCCCGGTGAATATGCAGTGACCATCAGCTTCCGTTTGAAGGAGGACACCAGCTGGGCAAAGAAGGGCCATGAAGTCGCCTTTGGACAGGGTGTGATCGCTGTGGTCCGTTCCATTCCCAGCAAGAAGGTCACGCCGTTTACCGTTACGCACGGTACACACAACATCGGTGTCCGGGGTGAGAATTTCGATGTTTTGTTCTCCGATCTGAACGGCGGTCTGACTTCCTACCGCTATGCTGGCAAGGAGATGATTCAGGAGATCCCCCGGCCCAACTTCTGGCGCGCTCCCACCGACAACGACTGCGGCAACAACATGGGCGGCGTTCGCGGTCAGTGGAAGCTGGCAAGCCTGTACGCTACCGCCAAGGGCATCGGCAAGGAGATTCCGTCTGTTCATGGCGGCACCATCCTCCAGAACCCCACCTGCGAGGTGGAAGCCGACAGCGTGGTCGTGACCTATCTCTATAACCTCCAGACCAGCCCCGCAGCAGAGTGCAGCCTGCAGTACCGTGTGTTCGGTGATGGCCGCATCCAGACCACCCTGCACTATGACCCGGTGGAAGGACTTGCAGCAATGCCGGAGTTCGGCGTACTGTTCAAGATCGACGCTGACTACGACACGGTGGAGTGGTACGGAAACGGCCCTGCGGAGACCTACTGGGATCGTCAGCATGGTGCAAAGCTGGGCATTTACCAGAACAAGGTCGCAGACAACATGGCGCAGTACCTTGTGCCGCAGGAGTGCGGTGCAAAGACCGCTGTGCGCTGGGCAAAGGTAGTGGACCGCAAGGGTCGCGGGCTGCTGTTTACCGCAGATGCCGCAAAGCCCATGTTCTTCTCTGCGCTGCCCTACACTCCCCATGAAATGGAGAGTGCCAAGCATCCCTACGAGCTGCCCCCGGTCCATTACACGGTGATTCGTGCTATCGGCGAGCAGATGGGCGTCGGCGGTGATGACAGCTGGGGTGCCAATGTCCACCCGGAGTATATTCCTGATGTAACCAAGCCTGTGGAGTTCACCTTTACGTTCCGTGGCATCTGACCCTCGTTATTAAGACACCTTCGCATTGAGATATGGACATTTCTATATGAAATTCCTATCAAAAGCGAGGGTGTCTTTTTTAGTATCACAAAATCTCAATTCCTGACACCACTATTTATAAGTAGCGCTCCACTCTATATAAGTAGCGTTGCTATGCCAAAATAACCGTATTCGGCTTTTGCTTAGAGCATTTCTTTGAATGATTCTCCAAACTTTCCTTAACGTATTGAAGTATACAAAAATAATAAATCGGGTGCATTGCACCCTGAATATGGACTGTTCGCACCGAGCAACGGGCCGTCACCTCCGGGTGATGTATGAAACGTAGCACCAAATAGCCGGGCAACAGCCTGATTGAGTGATTTTCGCTTGAGAATCTCTCAGTCGGCTGTTGTCCGGCTATTTTTTATAGCTTCAGGAAGCCTGCTCCCGAGAAGGAGCAGGTTTTATGCTTGCCCTCTTTTCATGGCTGCCCCAAACGGCGAAATATCCGTAGTGTCTCAAAATTTTCGATATTTCACGTTTTATCGAAAATTTTGAGGTTACACATGGGCTTTAATTATGGTTTGGAAAAGAAAAACTTTGACCGTCAGTGGGCTATCATGCGCAAGCAGTATGAGGACGCTGGCATGAGCATTGAAGTGATTCAGGCAATGTATGAGTATGACCGGTCTGTTTTCAATGCTGCACGTTCTTACCAGAACCACACGCAGGAAATCGCCGCTCCGTCCTTTGAGCAGGGCGAAGAATTCTACTCGCCCCTTATGAACAAGTATCAAGAAGCTATTTCCGTTACCGAACACTAGGCCATGCCGATACCGAAATGACTGAGCATTATCTCCATGTTCAGGAATCCATTCGGCAGAGTGCGGTCCAGTTGTTCAGTGAGGCATTTTCGGCCTGAAAATTGGACGGAACGGCACGAATTATCGCGAGCCAGCTTTTCAAAGCGACGGCATCAACGCTGGCTCGCATATCGCAGCAGATGATGTTGCGCTCAAAAAGCCCACCTATCCCTGCGATTGACCAGATAAAATCTTTGGCATTGTGGTCAAAATTGTGGTCAAACCCAAATGAGACCAGCCCGTAAACGAAAAAAATCCAACGATTTCTAACGTGAAATCGTTGGATTTAAATGGTCCAGCAGAGCCGAACAAATCCGAACTTTTTTCCTCCGCTGAATCGGCGGTCAAAGTGTCCTCAAACCGGACGGTTTGGGTGCCATCCTTATAGTTGAACGTGAGCAGCATCCAGTCATCGTACAGAAAAATGGCATTGACAAAAATTTCAATCAACGCTTTTCGTTGCTTTTTCTGCGAAATATCGAACTTTCTAAATTTCATCAGCCAGAATCGGATGAAATCCTCATTGAAGCTGGGCTTCTTCAATTTTTCATCTGCGATTTTTGCAGTCAGCTCATCCTTTTGGATTTCCAGAGTTTCCAGACGCTCTTTCGTTGTCCGGGTGTACAAGCCGTCCTCGATCGCCTTCATCATGTTGTCCAGCTTTTTGTTGACCTCTCGCAGTTGCTTTTCCAGCAGCGGGATCGTGGTGTTCTCCTGATTCTGGACATCCATGACCAGTTGAACGATCTTGTCGATCACCGCATCGTCCTGAATCAGCTTCATGGTCTCCCGGACGACCAGATCTTCCAGCCAGTCCTTCTGCACGGTCTTTTTATTGCAGCCCTTGCGGCGCTTGACGTTGGCGCATTTATAATAATAGTAGGTGCGTCCGGTGGCACTGGTTCCGCTTTCGCCGAACATCAGCGCACCACACTTGCCGCAGAGCAGCTTGGTGGTCAGCAGATATTCCTCGTCTGCCTTGCCACAGGCAGGGGCACGCTTATTCTTATCCAGACGCTTCTGCACCCGGTCAAACAGGTCTTTCGGAACAATAACCGGAATTGCATCCGGCACAACGATGTCCCGGAAAGACAATTCTCCAATGTACCGGCGGTTCTTCAACATGGTGTTCACACTACTGTGGGTCATTTTGCCGCCCAGCATATTGCGGACGCCCTTATCGTTGAGGAAGTTTACGATTTCCACCATCTTATCACCGTTGTCATACCGCTGAAAGGCTTCCAGCACCAGCGGAGCAGTCAACGGGTCAAGATGATAGAACTTGGCATCGTCGATTTTATAGCCAATGGTTCCCGTACCGCCAGTGCACTTACCCTTCAAGGCGTTCTCGGTCTGACCACGAATCACTTTTTCGGACAGCTCTGCCGAATAGTATTCTGCCATACCCTCTAGAAGGGTTTCCACCAGAATGCCCTGTGAACCCTCAGCAATGGGTTCCATAACGGAAATCAGGTGGGCACCGTTCTTCATCTTGTAATTTGCGCTATCAAAACGGTTTCGTGCGAAGCGGTCAAATTTCCAGACGAGAACAACATCAAACAGCTTCTTGCCGCTGTCTTTGATCATCTGCTGGAACTCCGGGCGATTGTCCGTTTTTGCAGAGAATGCACGGTCAATGTAGTGCTTGATGACCGTGATGCCGTTCTTTTCCGCATAAGCCGTACATTCCCGAATCTGCCCTTCGATTCTTCGCGCTGGTTATCGCTGGAATAGCGGGCGTAAATTACGGCGGTCATAGACTCACTTCCTTTTTCTTATCGAACAGATGGGTAGCTTTTTGCATACTTGTAGATTTGGCGCGCACAGTCAAGGCTCATTTTGCTGGAATCGTTGTGTTTGAGCCATGCATTCACATTGCCCGGATTCAGCCTCAGGTCAGTGTAAAGGCGATAATTCGTCAGTTTCTTTTTCTGCTGAAGTTCCAATACCCGGCGATGGATCAGTTCTTTCGTGTCATTGTCCGCAAGGGCGGCATCCCGCACCGAGCAATAGCTGCGCCAGACCTTCAAATAGCCCTCCGGCAGTTCAGGAGATTGTTTTTCCAAGAGCAGCAGCATTTTCGCCAGCAAGTAGCGATTAGAAAGCCGCTCATATTCCGCAACGACCGTGCTGTTTGCAGTATAGTGGAGCAATAAATCCACTTTATCATAGGCCAAAGCATAGAGAAACAGCGGTTCTTTCAAGCGGGGATTTTCATTTAGACAAGCTGCAAGTTTATGGACGCTTGCCGTCTGCACCCCGGAAAGTTCTGCCACATACTGCTTCAAGAAGCCCTCAAATGTCAGCTTTCGCATGGTCTCCACCTCTCCACATACTCCTGATAACGGATATAAAAATCCCGATACCGCCAATCGTCCAAGATGCTGGCTTTCAGTTCATCTTCATCCGTTGCAAGGTGTTCCAGCAAGTCCCAATCCAAAGAGTTCCGCACAGCTTCGCTCTCTACGTCTGCCTTGTCAGTATCCCGGAACGAGCAGAGCTTTGCAATCACCAAATCCTCCAGACTGGGTGTGTAGAACTGTACCTTTGTTCCACCAAAGGGCAGCGGCTGGAGCCGGTCTTGGAAGTTATACGGGAAATTGTCGATGTAAGCTTCCACATCGGTGTTGATGTCGTACTTGCCGAGCAAGCTATACAGTTCTTTCGGAACACTCAAGGCATCAATGTCATGAGTAGCGCGGGTCAGCTTGCCCAGCAAAATAAACGCACTGCCGCCTACGATCACCATCTGATAGCGGTCGTTATTGTCGATCATCAGGTCTGCGTCTTCGTCCAGACGTTCCAGACGCTTGCGGAGGTCATCTAAGATCATCTTGCCCATAAAACAGCCTTTCGTATTTTCAATAATAGTATTTTCTAAAATCATTTTACAGAAAAGGAATCCGATTGTCAAGCACAAATCAACGACATTTCATACAATTCATACTACCATGTTGTCAGTTCACATCTCACACTGGCTAATGACCGTGCTGATTGCCGTATCATATGCCACCGGTGGATACTTAAATTTTTTCAGTAAGTGTTTCACCATCTTACGCATACTTGCGCGGGCAGTTTCTTTTTTCTTCAGGTCTATTACGCTTGCATTACTGAATTTCTGCGTTTCCAGCCTTCTCCATTGCAGCGTTCGATTGACACAGGTTGAGTTATCGGCAGATACAGCAAACACAACGGGCGGCTCTGGTAACAGAGCTGCCCGTTGTGTTCGTTTATGAAAAGGAGAACTTAGATCTCATACCACTTGATCTCGTTGGCATCCAGATGCAGAGCAAAGCTGCTGCCGTCTGTGGTGTAAACGGTGGTGTCCTGCGGCTCGTAGGTGTTGTTCACCACACAATACTTGCCGTTCTTGACGTAGGCGTGAACTTCTACATTATAATTGGAGCTGAACCATGTATGCAGTTCCTCCTCGCTGTGGGCACTCCACAGGATAGCGCGGTAAAGGGTGCGGCTGTTGGCAAAACTGTAAGGCACACCGCTGATGTACACGGCACGACCCTTTCCGAAGTCGTGTGCCGCCATCTGCACTTCTTTGTTTCGCTGCACCAGCACCTCGGTGCCCTCGAGGGCGTAGATGTTCTTTTTGCCCTCGCCAAAGTCCACGGGTTGGTCGGCGTCCTGCAGAATGAAATGGTCCGGGTGTTCTTCCCAGTTGTATTTGTCGTAGTTGAGGGTGAAGCCGTTTTCTTCCTCCACGCCCAGCACGCTGGCAAGCTGGAGAATGTGGCCCTGATACGGGTGACCGGAAGGCTCACCCACGCCGATAAAGCCGCCGCCGTTCCAGACGAACTTGCGGATAGCGGAGGAGATCTCCGGGTCTTCCCACCAGATGCCGCCGGTGTGTGCGGTGTCGGCATCGCCGACATTGATAATGACATCCAACGAATCCAGCAGATGCGGGTCGTTCTTGATATCCTCAAAGCTGATAAACTTTACCTCAAAGGGTGCGCCGGACAGCATCTCAATGACGCCGGCGTAGCTGTAATTCTGCTTGTAATACAGAGCGTGGTGCACCATGTGACAGCCCCAAGCCCGCATTTTACCCCAACAGTTCAGCACGGCCACTCGCTTGACACAGTAGGGTGTGGTACCCTTGATGTTCTCGTACAGTTCGCGGAACTCGTTGCAGACGCTCTCCACGTAGTCCACGAACTCCGGGAACTTCAAGGCCAGTTTCAGATAGCCGCCATAGCCGATGCGGTCGATGGGCTTGCGCAGGATAGCGCGGCGGGCTGTAACCCAGTTCTCCTTGGCTTCCCGCACCGGGTCGCCGCCCTCGTGGAAGGTGTCGGGGAAGAAGTACGGCAGGAAACGGCCCTCGGTGTACTTCACGCCCTCAATGTCAGAGATCAGGCGCAGGGTGGAGCCGTTGCCCACGCTGCCCACTACGGCATCCAGTCCGATGGTTTTGAACTCCGGCATGAAAGGTTCGGTGCCGATCCAGTGATCGCCGAGGAACATCATGGCCTCGCACCCGCACGCGTGGGTGATGTCCACCATCTCCTTGGCAAGCTTTGCCACCTCGCGGCGCTGGAAGGCCTGAAAATCCCGAAATTCCTTGCTGGGCACCCGATACTGATTGTTGTAGTAGCCCTGATCGATGATGTACTCCGGGCGGAACTTGTAGCCCACCTCCTGCTCAAACTGATTCAGGATGTAGGGGCTGACCGAAGCAGAGTAGCCATACCAGTCCACGAACTTCTCCCGCTTCAGCTCGTCGAAGATCAGGGTGAACTGGTGGAAGAAGGTGGTGTAGCGGATGACGTTTACATAGGGGTGCTCTGCAATGAACTTGCGCAGGCGCTCCATGGAATACTTGTGGGTCTTGGGCTGACGGACATCAAAGGTGATCTGATGCTCAAAGTTCGTCCATCCGTTGGTGGTGGCATTGTACATGTGTACCGGATCCCAGATGAGGTAGGCCAGAAAGCTGACCGTATATTCATGGAACGGCACGGCCTGCACGGTCACGCTGCCGTCCGCATAGCTCCACTTTTCCGGCGGCACGGGCTGGCCGGTGGTTCGGTCCATGACCTCCCACCAGCGGGTGATGTCATCGTTGGTGTTCACCTGCATCAGCTCCGGGCTGATGCCCTTCATCAGCGGGATGGTCACGGTGTCGCCGGGCGCGGTGTAGAAGCCGGTCATGATGTAGCACTGCTGTACCTCGTCCGGGTTCGCCTTGGCCCATGCGTTGTCCTTGCGGGTGGTATAATAGGTGGAGTAGATCTTTGCATCGGCATCCTTCAGCTGCTGCGGAAAGTCGGTGCCGTCGCAGTCGCGGATGGCATCGGCACCCCACTTTTTTAAGATCTCCAGTGTTTCGGGTACAACGTCCAAGTCTGTGGGAATGGTCACGCGCCCGGTCTTTCTTATTTCATCCATGGGAAACTCTCCTTTTGCCTCTCTTTGAATCGTAGGGGGTCAATCGTAGGCGGCGTTATACAGCGCCAGCACAGCCAGCAGCAGCGCTACGCCCACCAGCATGGTGCCAAGCCCTGCCAGCTGTCCGGTCATTTTCCAGCCTGCCACCACCAATGCAATGGACAGCACAAACAGTACGATCATCAGCACGATGCGCAGGGCAGGATGCGTTTTCCAGAATGTTTTCATGTTTTGTCACCTTATCCTTTCAAGCCGCCCACCGTCATGCCCTGTGTCAGCTGCTTCTGCACACAGATGTACAAAATCAGAGTGGGCAACATCACCAGCACAAGACCTGCGTACATGGTGCCGTACTGCGCAGCACTCTGCTGCGCCTGCATCAGATTCAGCAGACCCACCGGCAGAGTACGGGGTGCGTTGGTGGAACTCATAAGGGTCATGGAGATGATGTACTCATTCCAGAAAGACAGGAAATTGAACAGAATAATGGTGATGATAGACGGCTTCGCCATTGGGAAAATGATACGGGTCATTGCAGAGAAATAGCTGGCCCCGTCGATGTAGGCTGCTTCTTCAAAGTCGTGGGGCAAAGTGGCAAAATAGCCCGACAGCAGATAGATGGTAAAGGGCAGTGCCGTAGCTGCATA
>OIAA01000516.1_pt1 | contig 15664 bp, 10 predicted proteins | sample 1580591 | NCBI WGS metagenome assembly OIAA01 (sample SAMEA3882556, study PRJEB24775) | human gut metagenome | biome: human-associated habitat; feature: intestine environment; material: feces | place: Netherlands | collected 2009/2010
TGTTGCGCGCCACAAAATCTTTTAACTCACTGATCTCCTGCTGCTGTTTGCGGTATGCAGCCTCAAGCTGTGATTTTTTCACTGCATAAACTTCCTGGAACTTATCGTAATTTCCTACATAGCGGTCAAGTCTCTGATTTTCCATATGATAAATGATATTTACCACGTCATTTAAAAACGGGATATCGTGTGAGATCAGGATAAACGCATTCTCGTACTCCTGCAGATAACGCGTCAGCCATGCAATGTGCTCTGCATCTAAATAGTTTGTCGGCTCATCCAAAAGAAGAATGTCCGGTTTCTCTAAAAGAAGCTTTGCAAGCAGCACCTTCATACGCTGTCCACCGCTTAAATCTGAAACATCATGGTCAAGTCCCAGTTCCAATAATCCAAGTGCTCGCGCAACCTCATCCACTTTGCTGTCGATAACATAGAAATCATGCATCGTCAGCATATCCTGGATCACACCAAGTTCTTCCATCATGGCATCCATCTGATCCGGATCGGCACTGCCTAACTGATCGCAGATCTCATTCATGCGTTCTTCCTGCTCAAACAGCCACGCAAACGCCGACTTTAGGACGCTCTCGATTGTCATCCCCTTCTGCAGGGTGGAATTCTGATCCAGATATCCGGTCCGCACATTTTTCGCCCACTCAACTTTTCCCTCATCCGGCATCAGTTTTCCGGTCACAATGTTCATAAATGTGGACTTTCCCTCGCCATTGGCTCCAACTAATCCGATATGTTCCCCCGCAAGCAGGCGGAATGAAACATCCTCAAAAATTGCACGGTCGCCAAAGCCATGGGTCAGATGTTCAACATTTAATATACTCATATTTTTCCTCTTTACTTTCTGTTATTATCTATATGGTACTCACGTTTTGTTCCGGCAAAACCACTATTGTATGCTCACGTTCAGCATCTTTTCCGTCTTCCGGTACACATGCCGGTACGCCGGGAACAAAAATGCGTCCGCGAAGATCCATGCGACCGGGCTTGCAAAACATGCTGCCGGAAAACCAAACAGCGGCACTAATGCAAATCCGACGAGCGTTCTCGCCGCCATCTCACAGACACCTGCTAAGATTGCAAACTTGCTGTATCCCATACCCTGGATCAGGAAACGGACGATATTGACAAATGCGAGTGGAATGTAAAATGCACTGTTGATCAATAAAAACAGGTATACATTCCCGATGACTTCCACCTCAGCGCGTTCCACGAAGAACAGTGCAAGATTTCTTCCGGTCAGCGCAAGAATAACAAATGCAAGGATCGCATATCCGATTCCAAGCATGGAACATGCCTTTAATCCCTTCGAAATACGATCCATTTTCTTTGCACCGACATTCTGTCCGCCATAAGTTGCCATCGTCGATCCCATCGCATCAAACGGGCAGCAGAAAAACATTCCTATCTTGCTTCCGGCGGTCATGGATGCAACTGCGTTTGAACCGAGCGTATTGACTGCACTCTGTAAAATAACGCTTCCAATTGCCGTGATGGAATACTGCAGTCCCATCGGCACACCCATGCCACAGAGTGTTTTCATATAAGAACTGTTCCACCGGCGTTCCTCTGCATCCGGATGCAGGATTTCAAATTTTTTCCAGCTGTAGATCAGGCATCCGATTCCGGACACTGCCTGAGAGATCACCGTTGCAAGTGATGCGCCAGCTACACCCAGATGAAGATTTATGATAAATACAAGGTCTAACGCAATATTCATCACAGATGAGATTACCAAAAACACGACGGGGGTCTTGCTGTCTCCCATCGAACGGATGATGGCCGAAATAAGATTATACAAATATGTTGCCGGTATTCCTGCAAAAATGATCACGATATACAGATACGCCCCGTCGATAATGTTGTCCGGCGTGCGCATCAGTTCTAAGATCGGGCGGCAGAATACTACTGTGACTGCCGTCATGACCACTGCAAAAATTGCAGATAAATAAATGGCATTTACCATAAATGCACGCAGTCCACGGTAATCCCCGGCACCAAATTTATGTGCCAGTGGAATTGCAAAACCGTTGCAGACACCCATACAGAATCCGATGATCAAAAAGTTTAAAGATCCGGTGGAACCTACCGCTGCAAGTGCATCCACACCGAGAAATCTTCCGACAATGAGTGTATCCACCAGATTATAAAACTGCTGAAACAGATATCCAAACAAAAGTGGAATGGAGAAACCTAAAATCAGCTTCATCGGAGAACCATTCGTCATATCTTTTGTCATATTTCATCCTCTTTTCCCTTATATTTCCCCACAATGTTTTTCAAAAATCTCAAAAAAACTGTCCGTCTGTATACCATCTGTGGTATCTAATGTGAGTTCATCCCACATATCTTTGTTGATACTGGAATTCAGTCCCGCCACAAACTGATTATAGACATCATCAAATGCCTCTTTTTCTCTTTTTTCCACGATATTGGACTTGTTTGCCTCTGTCAGTTCCTCATTATATTTATTCAGGCATTTAATAAAATAAAACCCTTTGCCTGCCTGGATCATAGACGACGTCTGTCCATTATCAAGATTAAACGCAACCTCCTCGACCTCTTTGGGCAGTTCATCCCTGGCCACCGTAGTCTGTATGGAAGAAAGTTCATTATAGTTATTTGCCACAGATGCAAAATCATCTCCACGCTCTAACTTTGCTGCCACATCACTTGCCTTTGTACTGTCTGCGACAAATATCTGCATGATCTCGATCACACGCGCCTCATCGTCACTGACTTCCTCATTTACACTGTTTGTCAGCGAATTATAAAGTTTCTGTGCTAATGCGTAATGCTGATAATATTCGCTGATATCGCTCTCCGTCACTTCAAGATAAGTATTTTCTTCTTTTGAAAGTGATGCATAATACTCTGCCGCCGCCTCTGATATTGCAGAAAGCTCATCCTCTGAAAGTGCAACTTCCCTTGACTGTGCAAGCAGATCCATGCTGACCACCTGGGTTAATTCTTCCATTGTGACCGCTTTGATATATTTTACCAATGAATCATCCCCGAAATCATGTTTCCAGAGATCCACACCATATGCCGTCCCGTAGATATTCTGATAATTCGTCAGATAAACCCGCGCCTCTTTCAAACTGCAGACGGTTCCCTCGATCTTGAATACCTGACGGTCATTTAATATATTCGAAACCACAATATTTTTATTTCCAATCCGGCATCCGGTCAATAACAGCGACATGCCACACAGCACAGCTGCTACCCTTGTAAATTTTCTCTTCATCCTAATTTACCCAATCTGATAGAAAGTCCTATTGTTCCATTGATTTTAAGATACTTCTTGCAACGGAAATTCCGTTTGCAGATGCCTGCTGCAATCCTCTCGTCACAGATGCTCCGTCTCCGATCGCACGCAGTCCTTTTACGCTGGTTTCAAAATCAGAGTTGACCACTACCTTGTTGGAATAGAATTTTACTTCCACACCGTAAAGCAGTGTCTCGTCGCTGGCAATACCCGGTGTCACCTTATCGAGCGCCATTAGCATTTCCTCAATATCGACCATGATACGGTGCGGGAATACTAAGGAAAGATCACCCGGCACAGCATCCTTTAAAGTCGGGATCAGGTTATTCCTGCAGAGGCGTTCCTCCGTTGTTCTTCTTCCTCTCTTGAAATCACCGAATGTCTGTACTAAGATCTTTCCGTCGCAGAGCATGTTGGAAAGCTGTGCGATCTGTTTACCGTACTCGATCGGTGTCTTAAATGGTTTGGTAAAGTTTTTGGAAACCAAAATTGCAAAGTTGGTATTGTTGGTCTTTAAATCTTTCGACTTGTATGCGTGACCGTTTACCACCGCAAGTCCGTTATCGTAGTATTCTGTTGCGACCTCACCGGACGGGTTGGTACAGAAGGTACGCACCTTATCATCAAATGTCGGTGTATGGTAAACCAGTTTTGCCTCATAGAGGTTCTGATTTAAAAATTCAATGACCTCATCACGCACCTCCACACGTACACCAATGTCTACGGTACCTACCTTTGTTTCAATATCATGCTGTCCGCAGATATGTGAAAACCAGTCAGCACCCTCTCGTCCAACTGCAGAAACAACCTCTGCTGCAAGATATTCCTCATCTTTTTCGGTAATGATCCCTTTGACCTTGTTATCCTCAATGATGATATCTTTGACCATGGTGTTAAATTCCATCTCAACGCCCTGCTCTAACAGATGCTCCTGCAGTCTGGAATAGATTTTGTAGCCTTCCTCTGTTCCAAGGTGGCGGATCGGACATTCGATCAGTTTTAAGTTTGCATTGATCGCTTTTCTGCGGATCTCACGGATCTCTTTTTCTTTATCCACTCCGTAAACTTTTGTATCTGCACCGAATTTTAAATAAATATCATCGGATTCTTTTAATAATTCCACGGTTTTATCATAGCCTAAAATTTCCGGCAGATTTCCTCCGACATCCGGGGAAAGTGACAGTTTACCGTCAGAAAAAGCTCCCGCTCCGGCAAATCCGGTCGTGATGGAACAAGGTTTACATCCAACGCAGACTTTTGTCTTACGTTTCGGACATTCTCTCTTTTCGATTCGTCTGCCCTTCTCGATCATTAAAATTTTCAGATTCTTCTTTGCATGGATCAGTTCATATGCACAAAAGATACCAGATGGACCGGCTCCAATAATAATCACATCATATTGTTTCATTCTTTTTTCCTCTTACCTGTCTATTTGTCCTGTTTACCGATTTCTCACACACATCTGTATTTTGGCATAGCGTATTCCATAAAAACGTCATTCCTACGCTTCCACGATCAGATATCTGCCGTCCGGGATTGCAAAAACTTCCTCTGCCTCTGCTAAATCCGCATTGCTCATTCCGGCAATATCTGCGCCCTCATCTTCAAAATAAGCACGGACTTCTTTGATATTTTTGCAGACAACTGCCATGCAGTCCTCTAAAAATTCTTCGGCCTCCTCCGGCGATTCTGCAACATTTTCTTTAAAAAGCTGCATCTGATGTTCCAAAAAATACTGTACTACCGCTTCATCGTACATAATAATCCTCCATTCTGTGCAGTGTAAAAATCTCATTTTTCACACTGTATTTTCCCGCTTATCTACCATGTATATGGGTCAATTCCCAGCCGGTCAAGCTCTCTGTAAATCGCTGCAACCGGAAGTCCTACCACATTATTATAGTCACCGTCGATTTTGTCAATATAAATTGCAAATTTTCCCTGGATTCCGTATGCACCGGCTTTGTCCGACGGTTCTCCTGTCGCAATATAACGCAAAATTTCACTTTTCTTTAACTGTCTGACAAAAACGTCAGTCTTTTCATAAAAGATATGTTCCCCTGCCCTGCCGGTCCGGTCGATAAACACAAAAGCAACCCCCGTGTACACCGAATGGCTTTTCCCTGACAATAAAGAGAGCATGCGGAAGGCATCTTCCTCATCCTTTGGTTTTCCTAAGATTTCGCTGCCTGCGGCAACAATGGTGTCTGCACCGATGACTAAAGTATCCTGCGGTGTCATCAGCGTCCGATGCTCATCTCCATATGTTTTTAACATGGATGCGACTTCTCTCGCCTTCTGTGCTGCAAGTTCCATGACAACCTCTTTTGGCTCTTTTTTTATGATGATCTCCTCCCCCTTTGCCGGACAGACCTCAAAGTTAAGACCGATCTGCTCTAAAAGTTCACGGCGTCTTGGGGACGCGGATGCTAAAATAATCTGTGACATGGTCAAATTTCCTTTCTGCTGCATGCTTATCTGCTTCTTAACTTTGCACAAAACTCCAATCAGACTGGCTTTTGTACAATGTTTTTAAATTTTCTATACCGGGATCACTTTCCCAAGCCGGAAGGAATACAACAGTTTTTCCTTTACTTTCAGCGGATTTCCGGCTGCATCTTTCTCATTTTCATAGACTCGGTTTAGCGCTTCCTCGTAAAGTTTTAACTGTGCCGCATAACGCTCGGACAATTCCTTTTCCGTATCCACACGGTCTGTTTTATAATCAAGAAGGACAATACCGTCCTTTTCAATCCAGAATACATCGATGATTCCCTGGATCAGGGTCAGCTCTTTCCCTGTATATTCCGTTTCTCCTATATTTCCTACACGCCCCATGCTTTTTACTTTTTCCGCCTGTTCCGTGTTTTCAGCAAAACCAAACTCGTCTAACTGTTCATCCGTAAATCCCATGACAAATGGTTTCTCACGGTACAATTTTCCGTCTTTTTCAGCTGCTCCCATCCGTTTTCCAATATCTGCATTTACAAAATATTCAACCTGCGGTATGCGAATCAGTCCATGCATCTCCGGTGTGATCTGTTCTTTCTCCAGCATCCCGGCGACCTGCTCTTTTGCGGACACACCAGAAGAAAACTGGTAGCACTCCATGATGCGGTGCATTGCCGTTCCGCGAAGTGCTCCAGGGCTGGCATCCTCACTTTGCTGCTCTATTTCTCTTGCAAATGCAGGCACATACGGCACAACCTCCTCGGATTGAAAAACAGGAACTGCCTCCTCCTCTTTTTCAAACGCCTCCCGCATGGCACGATGTTTTAACTCCGACACGGAATACTTATTTTTTCTCTGCACATCATTTTCATATGCATACCGTCTGTGAAAACGCTCCGAGAACTGCTGCACTTTTTTTTCATCTGCCTGCGCAGCTTTTTCCATGCAGGCTGAACGGTTCCAGTCATCTTTGATCTGTGTTTCCAGTTCTTCCTGCACCAGTTCTGCCGCCCGCATCAGACGTATCTGATATTTATCCTGACAGGATGCAGCCGCAGGCAGAATCCAGTCCAAATAACCGGCTGCACTCTCACGTCCCAGATAAGATAACAGTTCCTCTGGAAATGCTTTTATATAGGAAAGTGTCTCCTCTGCCTTTTTCAGACTTCCGGTTAAGATCAGCTTTTCTTTCGCTCTCGTTAATGCCACATAAAGGACACGCAGTTCCTCGCCAAGATTTTCCATATCGATCTGCTTTGCGATAGCACGTTTTGCGATCGTCACGGATTTTACACGCTGTTTTCCGTCCATATAGTCAAGACCGATGCCAAGTTCCGGGTGCAATACCAGACGGCTTCTTGTATCCTGGCGGTTAAAGTTTTTTCCCATCCCGGCGGCAAATACGACCGGAAATTCCAGTCCTTTACTCTTATGGATACTCATAATGCGCACGACATTTTCGTTTTCCCCGATCAGATCTGCCTCGCCGAAATCCACATCGTATTTCTGCAGTTCATCAATATAGCGCACAAAATGAAACAGTCCCTTGTAACTGGTATTTTCATAGGCGATCGCCTTCTCCACCAGCATTAAAAGGTTTGCATGACGCCTGTCTCCGGCTGGCATTGCTGCGGCATAATCGCCGTAACCTGTCTCCTTTAACAGCAGTTCGATCAGCTCATGGATCGGTGTATCCGGCACAAGCTGCCGCAGTTTTTCGTAGGTAACATAAAACCGGTATAACTTTTCTTCGGAATCATCCCTGCCCTGTCCCGGATTTTCCTCCGCTTCCTGTTTCAGACGCTCACATTCCTCCAAAACACACTCGTAAAATCTGACATCCTTGTCTTTTAAACGCAATTTTGCAAGTTCCTCATCCGAAAGTCCTGCGATTGGTGAACGAAGCACCGCTGTCAGCGGGATATCCTGTCTCGGATTATCCAAAATACGAAGCATGGAGAGCACGGTCTGCACCTCCACCGTACTGAAATATCCTGTCGCCGAAACAGTATGTGCCGGAATTCCTGCATCATTTAACACAGCAGCAAAACGGTCTGCATATCCGCTCAGGCTTCGCAGCAGAATGACCATATCCGAATACTGCACCGGACGCAGTTCCCCGGTTGCCTTGTCGGTCACCTTCTGCGTTCCCATAAGCTCTTTGATCCTTTTTGCAATCATCCGTGCTTCTAACAGTTTCTTATCATCCGCTGCAGCATCATCCAACAGTTCATCATCCCCGTCCACCAGTAAAATTTCCGGTGTGAACATGTCCGTTTCTTCCTGATAAGAAGCTCCCGGATAAAGTGCTGCATCCGCATCATATTCCACATTTCCAAGATTGCGCTTCATGATGCGGTAAAAAATATCGTTGGAAAAATCGAGTACTTCATTTCTGCTTCGGAAATTTTTATGCAGGTCAATGCGCTGCATTTTTGCATCCGTCAGGCTGTAAGTATCGTATTTTTCCATGAATAGTTCCGGTCTTGCCAGACGGAAACGGTAGATACTTTGTTTGACATCCCCGACCATAAAAAGGTTGTATTCACCGCGCTCCTCCCGTGAAATTGCACGTAAGATTGTCTCCTGCACCTCATTGCTGTCCTGGTACTCGTCGATCATGATCTCTTTGAAATTATCCCGGAACTCCTCGGCAGTCTTTTTGACTTTGCCGGTCTCCTCATCGACAAAGATATTTAACGCAAAGTGCTCAAGGTCATGGAAATCCACCAGATTTTTCCGCCGTTTTTCTGCCGTAAACGTCTCGTCAAATTCCAATGTCAGACGCACTAACTCTGCCGCCATCGGCGCCGTCTTTTTCATCTGCTCCGCCATGATCTCCGGTGATGTGAAAAAATACTGGCGGTTTATTTTTTTGACCGCATCCTTTCCCATCTCTCGCAGTTTTTTGACCAGCTCTAATTTTTCTTCGTTTCCGTCAAATCCACGGGAGGAAGCAAGCCTGTCATAGGATAAATTGCGGTAATTCTGATAAAAATCCGCAAAACTTTCACTCGCAGCGATCTCCTTATATTTTTCCAGGTCGCCCTCTAATGCTTTCGCATACATATCCGGCCCGTCATCGTCCTGCGTCAGTTTGTATGCCCGCCCGGAAAGTGCCACAAGATCCTCTGACACCCGTTTTAAGTTCTGAAGAAGCGACTGCATGAAAGCTGCGCTTTCCAAAGATGCCTCATCCTCTATGCCATAGCTTTCTGCCGCCGCAGGCAGCCATTTCTTTGGCCATGGATAACTCCTTGAAAACTCATAGAGCTGTAAGATCATGCCGGAGAGCGCCGCATCATTTCTGCCGGATGCATATCCGTCCACAAATGCTAAAAATTCCGGCGCACTCTCCTCATAATTTTTCAACAGCACCTTTGCGAGCACGTCCTCTTTTAACAGTTTCAACTCGCCCTCATCCCCGATTCTGAAATTCGGTTCGAGATCGATCTCATGAAAATGATTACGGATCACATACAGACAAAAACTGTCGATCGTCGTGATCTGGGCATTGTGTAAAAGAGAAAGCTGACGCTGTAAATGTTCGTCGTCCGGCTGTTCTTTTAAGGCATTCTCCAGTGCATTTCCGATTCGTTCGCGCATCTCTGCCGCAGCCGCATTGGTAAATGTCACGATCAAAAGACGGTCAATGTCCACCGGGTGCTCTTTGTCCGTAATGATCTTTATGATACGTTCCACGAGCACCGCCGTCTTACCGGAACCTGCTGCCGCGGAAACTAATATATTTCTGTCTCTGAGTTCGATGACCTTTCGCTGGTCATCTGTCCATGTCATTCCCATGTTTTGCTCCGTTTCTGACTTTTTATTTTTGCACCTGTCATATCACATTTATTCACCGTCCGGATTTTTTCCCGGCTCTCCAATCTCTTCCCGGATATGTGCAAGGATCTCCTCACTGCTGTCAAATTTTTCAAACTGCTGATAGGAAAATCCCGGCATGCGTACATCAAATCCGCAGATCGTGTGATATGGACAGTAATCGCAGCCGCTCCTGTCTCCTAACAGGTAAGGTTTTACCGCAACATTTCCGGCAAAGATCCCTTTTCCCACATGCTCAATCTTCTTTCGCACATAATGGGACATCAGTCCAAACTCATAGGTGCTCGCCGTCTTAGATGTCGCCTTTAAGGAGCCGTCCGCTTTTAAGGCTACCGGGATCACTGTCGATGTGCCTGAAAAATCAGTATCCATCGCACCATAGATTTCCGGATCTTCATTGACCAGACCTCCCACTTTAAGCTGTTCTAGAATACTCCGTCTGATCTCCTCCTCGGACTCCTGACCATCCGCATCCACCATCGGATCTGTGATGTGATAATAAAAAATACCTGCAGGTTCCGTATCTTTTCCCTTATATTTTTTCTTTGTGAGTTCCAGTGCCGCATTCATGTAGACGACAAGCTGGAGCTGCAGTCCATAATAAAAATTTAAAAGTGAAAAAGTGGTGTTGCCCGATTTATAATCAATGATTTTTACATAGACCTTATCGTCTGTCTCGTAAGTATCAACGCGGTCGATCCTGCCGCGCAGACGCATTTTTTCATCTTCACCCAGTTGAAACTGCACCGCATCCAGCCGCTCGGCGCGCGAAAATGACACCTCAAAACCGCTCGGCACAAACTTTCCTTTCCGCACCTGTAACATCAGTGCCCAGATCGTCCGTTTTGCCGTTGCCTCCATCCGCTTTAACAGGTAACTGTTTCTTGCGTCCTCGAATACGTCCCCGATCCCGCTGCCTGCGATCGCATCTTCCATGCTCTGGGAAAGCAGGGCTTCCTGCGCTTTCTCCGGGATATCAAACCAGGTATAATCCGACAGCTCTATGCCCTTTGCAAAACGCTCTAACACATCATGATAAATATTTCCCATATCCACACTCGCAAACTGCTGCAGTTCCCGTTCTTTAAGCCGCAGTCCATAACTTAAATAATGAGCAAACGCACAGGCAGCAAACTGTTCGAGCCTTGTCACGCTGTTTTCTAAGGTATTCCCATATAAAGCTTTCGTGACTGCCTTGCTGATCGCATCATCTTTATGGGCGCCAAACGCCGCATCAAAAAGCTGCATTACTTTTTCCCGTTCACCCTCATCCGACAGGTACCATGCCAAAAGTGCAGTCCATGCCTCTTCATCCTCCACCGGTTTTGTCAGCCCTTCCATCAGAAACGGCAGGGCACTTTCCGCAGTCAGTGCACCTTCTAATGTCTCCTCCTCGGACGGTTCTTCCACCGCAAGCTGTGGGAACAGTTTTAAGAGTGTCCCGATCAGATACGAACGCCGCAGTGCTTTTCCATCGGAGTTGACGCGGCAGAATGTCACATACAGCCGCTCGGACGGTTTTGTCATATTTAAATACAGGTAAAACTTCTGGATAAATACTTTTTCCCTTGCGCCCGGCGCCAGTTCCAGGTGATATTCTGCCATCTTTTCACGCTCAAACTGGGAAATAATGCCACCCTGATTCCCTGCTTTCGGCACAACTCCGTCGTTGACACCGACAAAAAATAAGATTTTTACATGGTTCAGACGGGTTCTCTCGATATCCCCGACTGTCACCGTGTCGTTACCCGGCGGGATAATACCGACTTTTGCCGCCTCAAATCCGGCATCTAAGATATCACTGTATTCCCGGATCGTCATCGTCTCATCGCCCAGCAGAGACGTCACTTTGTCGAGCAGATCCATCACGATTTTATAGATCTGGTCATATTCCTTTGCCCGCGCCTGATTGCCATGCGCCTCGAAAAAGTTTCCACGCTCCTTTAATAACTGCTCCATGTTAAGCCGTCTGATCAGACTGTATAACTCATAGGTCTGTGTGCTGACCGTATTGTCTTTTCCACGGAATGCCTCAAGCAGCGGCTTAAAATTCTCATAAACCGCCTCACGGATCTCATTTAACCGTGCCATATCCTCCAATGTCCCATCCGGCATTACAAACGTCCACGGTCTGCTCCAGCGGGATGCACCGCGGATGCCCCGTGCGAGGACATAATTTTCCAGGCGGTCGATCTCCTGTTCTGTAAGTCCATGGGATCCTGTTTCCGGCTGCTGCGTCAAATCTTCCGTTGCAGCCGGATCTGGCTCCTTGTCGGAATTTTTTGCCTCGGTCACGACTCTCGCTGCAAGCCCGCACCGCAAAAACCGGAACACACTTTCATAAGAAAAATCATATTCGATCATCTCTAAGATCGCCCGGATACACTCGATAAACGGGTGGAACAAAATATTTTTCGTCTGATCAATAAAGTACGGGATATGGTACTGCTCAAAGATCTCCGGCACATAATTGCCATACTGCTGCACATCCCCTGTCACGACTGCGATATCCCGGTAACGGTAACCATTCTCCCTCGTCAGGCGCACGATCTCGCGGGCAGCAAATTTTAATTCTTCCCTCGGATTTTTCAGGGACGTGATGCGGATATGCTGCATAGATTGTTCCGGTGCTTTGTATCTGTAGCTTCCCGCTCCCGGACGAAAGAGATTCTGCTCCATAAAATAAAGGTCGGCAGCATTGACATAGCGCCTCTGTTTTCCGGTCGGCAGTACCAACGGCTCCTCCACCGGAACTTTGCACAGTTCTGCCACCTTCAGTAGCGACGCCACCGTTTTTTTACTCATGGCAAAAAGTTCATGTACACCCCTGCACTGGTAAAAATCTTCCCTGACATCCATCGTGACAGACACGCTGACCTTCTTTGCCAGCACGAGCAGTTTTTCCATCAGACGGTTCTGGATCGGTGTAAATCCGGTAAACTCGTCCAACACGATCACACTATTACGAAGCAGTTCGGACTCTTCTGCCACATCATAAAGAAGCTCTAACACTTCCTCTGCCGTGATATATCTGCCCTTTAAATACTCCGTAAATCCCTGATACATCGTGAGGACATCCTGCATTTTTAAGCGCAGTCCCTCCCCAAGCGGTTCTTTCTCCAAAAACTCTGCCAGCGCATCCGGACGGACATTATACTGCATCAGCTCTGAGATCAGGGATTTTACCTCGCCGACATATCCCATCTTATTCATATTCGCACCAAGCACTTTCAGTTCTGCTTTTTTCTGTTCTGCCACCTTGCGCAGTACAAGATTTTTTCCGGTCTCTTCCAGCACAACCACATTTCGTTTTCCAAGATCATCAAAGACGCGGTATGCGAGTCTTGCAAAACTGAGCACATCCACGTTCATGATTGCATGCTGTTTTTGCCTCTCGACCAGTTCCCGCTGTGTCTGCATGGTAAACTGCTCCGGCACAATGATTAAAAACTGCTGCTCTTTATTTTCTTTCGCCTGTTTCAGCACGGAATCATACAGAAAATCCGATTTTCCGCTGCCCGAATTGCCAAATATAAATTGTAGGGACATCTGTTTTCTCCTGAAAATTCAATCTTAAAATATTGTATCACACATTATTTCTTTTGAAAAATGTTATCCTGCGGGTTGGAGTCAAATAGTGCATTTAAACTTCTTGATTGACAAATTTTTCACACTCGAATCCTGTAATAAAAGAAATGCCGTCAAAAACATCAGCAATTACCACAGGCATTCCGATATCTGCGACCAGATAATATACCATAAACGGCACCAGTATGTCATTGAGACCATTCCCGCAATCATTGCCCTCTTTTTCTTCTCTCTTTCCATTTCCTGCCCCTTTCTGCTCTGTCATTCTATTTTGCATGTTAGTCTATTCTAACTTTTTTGTCAATTCAGGAAATTTCCACTGTCATATCATGTATCAGAGAGAATTTGCACCTGCCAGGTTAATTGCCCTTTGCCGGACGCACAACTGAAAGTTATGAAGCAGTCCAATGATATGCAATTCTTGGTGTTCCATTTTTAACATATATAATACCGCATTTCATAAAACCATTCTTTTCCATCAGCTTTTGCATGATTTGATTATCCGCATGGGTATCTGCCCTGATATTTTGAGAAATATTTTTACAATAATTTAAAACACACTGAAACAAACCATGCACCTGACCATCCCCAGCAAGTCTGTGAATAGTAAGATAAGGCTCTTCATTCAGCCAATTCCCATTCTCAATATGCTTATAAGCAGGTTCTGCACCTTTAAACAATGCAAATACCCCATGTATCCCATCTTTGTCATATATTACCCTGCATACATTCTGACAAATATCAGATTTTATTAGCTCTGCATCCGGATAAAAATGCCCCCATTGTGCAGGATTTCCGGACTTTATCATATTATCCTGTGCATATTTATAAATTTTCATAATCTGTTCAAAATCTGCCATATCAGCATTTTTCACATTCAGCATATATTTTATTCACCTCCGCAACTGCCGATTTACGAGTTTCATGATTCTTTGTCTGTTATATCGCTGAATCATTACAAACAACATATCAAACAATGCTGTCAAAATGCAAACGGAAAATTGACCTCCTCTCCTGCAGAAAAAACAGCCTCTCCTGATGTCTCTGTAACCTTGAAACTTGCGCCATCCCATCCGTTGATTTTGATGGTTCCTTTTACACTTCCGTCATCTGATGTGAAAGCCAGCTCCCCGTTTCCATTGTCAACAAATGTTCCTTTTGTTTCTCCCTCTCTGTAAATGGAGATAAGCGCTTCATCCTCTCCTTCCAGCCCCTGTCTGGTGATCAGGGAACTGTATACGCTGCCAGTCCCCTGATTGTCCACAAACAGACCGTACTTTGCTGATTTTTCCGGCATAACAAAGGATTCCCCCTTTATCTTTGCCAGCTCATTTGCAATAACATAAGCCCTGTTCTTCGTGATCTCCTCCAGATAAGAATTCTGAAGAAGCGGATACATACTGCCGTTTTCTTCGTAAGATCCAATGTCAAGCAAGGTCACTTCTTCCTTCATGTCGATCCAGTTTCTCTGTTCTGTAAGGATCTTCTCCTTTGTCTGCGGATCTGCCAGATCACTGAATCTGCTCCAAAGGTTATTTAATTCCGTATCCCATATGTCGAAAAACCATCTGGATGACAGATTCATTTCTGTCTGTGTCTGGGCTGCCTGCGCCAGCGGCGTATATTTCTTTACGATGTTCTCAATATTCTCCAATTCGTCCTGCAGTGATGCGGAACCTGATACCACATTGTCAACATCCGCTTTGATGTCCTCCGAATAGTCATAAGTAAAATCCGTTTCTTCATTTAATACGACGTCATTGTATTCTGTACTTTCTGTACTTTCTGTATTTTCTGTGCTTTCTGTGTCTTCTGTGCTTTCTGTGTCTTCTGTGTCTTCTGTGCTTTCTGTGTCTTCTGTGTTTTCAAAACTGACCGAATCTTCCACCTGGGAAGATTCGCTTTCTATTCCTGTATTATTATTTTTTACTCCTTCTTTGCCACATCCGGCACAAAGTCCGGTCATTAATATTAATATCATGCTGTAAATTCTTTTTTTCATGTGTTTATACTCTCTACTTTCTGATTCATTGGGTATTCTTTCCAGTTTTCTCTATCAGCAATTATAAATGAACATGAGAAAAAATACCAGCGGCCCCGTGAAACTTTGCATAAATAAAAAAGCAATACCTGAATTTAAAATAAACTCAAATACTGCTCATGAAACATCTAATATTGTATCTTTTTAGCCGAGGTATGACATTTCTCTCTATATTTAACCAAACTTGAAGTTACACTGCCATTTCCCATAATAATGATGAAACAAAAGGTTGAAACAAAAACATACTAACTACGACAGAACTGCATATTACATAAAAGTCACTCTTTTTTGAATTTAGCAATACTCTTTTTTTTAAACTACCTGTTATCCAGCGTGCAATAAAATATCTGATTATAGTCCCAACCGTATTTGTAATAATATCGTTTATATCTGTGGTTTTAAAGGTAATAAAGTACAGTTTACAAGGGACTACACAGGGTAGGTATCTGACGGGAGGGGTT
>OIAA01000525.1_pt1 | contig 15382 bp, 9 predicted proteins | sample 1580591 | NCBI WGS metagenome assembly OIAA01 (sample SAMEA3882556, study PRJEB24775) | human gut metagenome | biome: human-associated habitat; feature: intestine environment; material: feces | place: Netherlands | collected 2009/2010
ACCGCAAGGAGTATGAAAGCCAGCTGTAAGCTGAACTGCTTTCCTGTATTTTAACACAATGACCCCGCCGCGCTGGGAGCTTTCCCGCGCGGCGGGGTTTTGTGCTGTCAGGGAGAAAAAAAGAACCGGACGCTTCAAAAACGTCCGGTTCTGCTTTTTGTTATGGGTTCACGCAATCAGGCCTGAGTGGCTGCGTCGAATGCGGCAGCAAACGCATCGTACTGTTCGGTGGTGTAAGCCTCCTCGCTGGTCTCCCAGTTCACAGCCTTGTAGTTGCAGGGACCATACATTGCGTTGATCTTGCTGTACTCGTTGACGTGGGTCAGGCACCAGGTGATATCGTAGACGGTGGGGAAGATCAGGTTCTCGTCCAGGAAGTAAGCCTCGGCCTTGGCAAATGCAGCGTAGCGCGCATCGGTGTCGTCAACGATGGCACGGCCCTCGTTCACCAGATCGGTGAACTTCTCGTAGGCGGCAACCAGCTCGGTCTGGTAGCTGGCGGGGCCATTGTTCACAATGCCTGCGATGTTGGTCATGTTGCAGCTGTAGTAAGCATTGTCGTCGTGAACGATGATCTGGGTCAGGAAGTTGATGGGATCGCCGAAGTCAGCGCCCCAGCCGTTCTGCAGGATGGAGTGCAGCTGGACGTTACGGACTTCCTTGTAGAGGGAAGAGACGTAGGTGCCGATGTCCAGCACGACGAAGTCATCGCCGAAGCTCTCGGAGAAGCACTGCTTCAGAACGGTGGCGGTATCCAGAGCAGTGGTGTCGCCGCTCTTGATGTAGTGGTAGCAGTGGACGGGGAAGGTGACGCCGATGGCGCTCAGCTCTTCCATTGCCTGCTTCTTCAGGTCAGCGATGTCGCCGCCGTTGTCGCGGTGGCGGATCATGGTCTTGCCATCGTACTTCTCAGTGTCGAAGCCCATCTCCTTGGCGACCAGAGTGGTGTACTCCTCACCCTTGGTGTTGTAGCAGACGCCGGGCATGGTGTAGTAGTCGTTCTCGCACTTCAGGGGGTTGATCTTGTTGTAGCGGGCGTAGTAGTTGATGAGGTTGAGGCCCTTGTAGAAGCACTGACGGAATGCGCGGTTGGAAACAGCCTTGTTCCAGTTCTCGTCCAGATTGCCGTTCTCATCCTTGCGCTGGAAGTTCAGGTGCATCTGGTAGCTGTACTTGGTGGGGCGCTTCTCGCACAGGAACTTGTTGTGCTCGTTGTTGGAGTCGGAGGTGATGGTGGTCAGGTTGGACTCGGTCAGGTCGATGTTATCGACCTCGCCGTTCTCGTACAGCTGCAGGCCCATGGACAGGTCGGGGATCATGGTGATGGTATGATGCTCGAAACGGGTGCAGTCGTCTGCAGCGTAGTAGTTGGGGTTGGGGATGAAGCTCTTGGTGTTCTGCTGGATGTACTCCTCGATGAGGTACGGACCATTGTACCACATGGTGGAGTAATCGCAGGCGCGGAAGCCATCGATGCCCAGCTCGTTGATGAGGTCCTCAGAGGCGGGGTAGAAGCTGTTGTATGCTGCAACAGTGTCGAAGTAGGGGCAGGGGGTCTTGCAGGTGAAGACCAGAGTGTAGTCGTCCGGAGCCTCGATGCCGACACCAGCAGCCAGCATATCCTCGTAGGTCATATCGGCAGCAGCGTCGCCCTTGTCCTTGGTCAGGTCGTAGTACTCGGCAGCGCCCACGACGGTCTCAGAGGGCATGGAGGTGTTGAAGGCCTCGTTCTTGAGGGCGTTCAGGACCCACTCGAAGCCCACGAGGAAGTCCTTGGAGGTCAGGTGAGACTTGACCTCGCCGTTGACGTCGCACCAATCGACATTGTCGCGCAGGTGGAAGGTCCAGACGGTGGAGTCCTCGTTGTGCTCCCAGCTGGATGCGATGGCGGGGACTGCCTTGCCGTAGCAGTCGAAGCTCAGCAGACCGTCCCAGCAGTTGGTGGTGACGTTCATGTCGGAAGCGGACTGGCTGTACAGGAAGTTCCAGGTCTCCAGCTCACGGTTAGCGGTCTCGAAGGAGACGTAATCGGTGATGGCGTCGGCTGCGGGTGCAGCTGCGCCGGAGGCAGCACCGGAGGTGCTGGCAGCAGTGCTGCTGGAAGAACCACCGCAAGCGGCCAGGATGCTTGCAGCGCCCACGACGCCGGAAGCCTTGAGGAAGCTGCGGCGGCTGATGGAATGAGACTCAAAATTTGCGTTCATTGTGTTTTCCTCCCAATTATTCTTTCGTGTCTCGGCTCTATGGCGCAGGGTACAGTGCCCTGCCGATTTCCCACTCTTTTACGAGATCATCTGCCCTCCCTGTATTGCCAGAGAATACAAAAGAGCGCAGAAACAGACCCCTCTGTCTGTGCCTGTGCTCCTCCCGTAAAATCCTTAACACGACATATATTGTACCATCGAAATAAATGGTTGTCAATGGAATGGAAATCGCTTTTTCTTCTAAAAGAAAGGAATACGCCGTATACACATGAAATAAATTTACTTTACCGCAATGAAGGGTGACGAAAATAAGACAAAGCGGCCAAAAAACAAAACAGCGGGAGCTGTTCTCGAGATGAGAACAGCTCCCGCTGTGTGGGATATAGGCCGGGGACAGGAGATCCCGGCGGGGAAAAAGTTCAGAAAAAGTTAAGCTTTTGCCGCATCGAATGCCTTGGCGAATTCCTCGTACTGGGCCGTGGTGTAGGCGTCCTCGCTGGTCTCCCAGTTGATGTACTTGTAGTTGCAGGGGCCGTACATGGCGTTGATCTTGGTGTACTCGTTGACGTGGGTGAGGCACCAGTGGACGTCATAGTAGCAGGGGACGGCCAGCGAGTTGTTGATCATGTAGGCCTCGGCCTTTGCGAAGGCCTCGTAGCGGGCATCGGTGTCGTCCACGATGGCGTTGGCGGCGTTGACGAGGTCGGTGAACTGCTCGAACTCCTCTACCAGCTCCTTCTGGTAGTCGGCGGGATTCTCCGCCACGAGGGGGATGTTGGAGTAGTTGACGGCATAGTAGGCGTTGGAGTCATGCAGGATCTCCTGACCCACGAAGTTGATGGGGTCGCCGAAGTCTGCGCCCCAGCCGTTGATGACGAAGCCGTGCAGCTTGGGGATGCGGACCTCCTTGGCGAGGCTGGAGACGTAGGTGCCAAGCTCCAGCTGGATGAAGTCGTCGCCGAAGCTGTCGGTGAAGCACTGCTTGAGGACGGTGGCGTTGTCCTGCTGGACGGTGTTGCCGGCCACGAAGAAGAAGGGGACTTTCACCGGGAAGGTGACGCCGACGGCGGAAAGCTCGTCCATGGCCTGTTTCTTGAGGGCGGCGATGGAGTCGGCGGTGGACTTGCGCAGGTGGATCATGGTCTCGCCGTCGTACTTCTCGCCGTCGATGCCCAGCTCCTTGGCAACCAGATCAACGTAGTCGGTGCCTTTGGAGTTATAGCAGATGCCCTTCATGGTGTAGAAGCTGTTCTCGCACTTGAGGGGGTTGATCTTGTTGAAGCGTGCGTAGTAGGGGATGAGGTTCAGGCCCTCTTGGAAGCAGCGGCGGAACGCCCGGTTGGCCACGGCCTTGTTCCAGTTCTCGTTGGGGGTGCCGTCGGAGTTGAGGCAGTTGAAGTTGAAGTGGAAGTCGTAGGCGTACTTGGTGGGGCGCTTCTCGCAGAGCTGGTCATTGTAGGCGTTGGAGCTGTCGGAGGTGATGGTGGTCAGGGTGCTCTCGCTCAGCTCCAGCTCGTCCAGCTCGCGGTTCTGGTACAGCTGATAGCCCACGGTCAGGTCGGTGATCATGCTCAGGGACACGCGCTCGAAGCGGGTGCACTCGTCTGCCGCATAATAGTGGGGGTTCGGGATGAAGCGCTTGGAGTTGTCGGCCACAAATTCCTCGATGAGGTAGGGGCCGCAGCACCACTGCTGGGTGTAGTCCACGCCGCGGAAGCCCTCGACGCCCAGCTTCTCCACCAGAGCCGGAGGAGCCGGGTAGCAGCAGACGTAGGAAGCCACGGTGTCGAAGTAGGGGCAGGGGTTCAGGCAGGTAAAGACGACGGTGTAGTCGTCCGGTGCGTCGATGCCGACGCCTGCGGCCATCATATCGTCGTAGGTCAGGGCCGCGGCGGCTGCGTCGTCCATCGCATAGGTCTTGTCATAGTAGTCGGCTGCGCCCACGACGGTGGTGGAGGGCATGGAGGTGTTGGAGGCCTGATTCTTCTTAGCGTTCAGCACCCACTCGAAGCCGGTGAGGAAGTCCTTGCTGGTCAGATGCTCCTGCACCTCGCCGTTGATGTCCACCCAGTCTACGTCATCCCGCAGGTGGAAGGTCCAGACGGTGGAGTCTTCGTTGTGCTCCCAGCTCTTGGCGATGGCGGGGACGGGCTTGCCGTAGTTGTCGAAGCCGATGAGGCCGTCGATGAGGTTGGTGGTGACGTTGAAGTCGATGGCCTGCTGGCTGTAGAGCATATTCCAGCTCTCGATCTCGCGGCCGGAGGTCTCGTAGGTGAACAGCTCGCTCAGGCCCTTGCCGGAGGCCGCTGCACCGGAGGATGCAGAGGAAGCGCTGGCAGCAGTGCTGGAAGAGGAGCTGCCGCCGCAGGCGGCCAGCAGACCGGCTGCGCCCACAGCGCCTGCGCCCTTGAGGAAGCTGCGGCGGGTGATGGCGTGAGACTCAAAATCGTGGTACATATTCTTTCCCTCCTGTAATCGCTGGTACGGCTCTGCGCGCTCCGTTTCTCTGTCCCGATAGTGCCAGTTTACTCTCCCACAGAGTAAAAATGGGTACAAAAAGGGCGCAGAGACAGATTTTTAATGACCTGTTTCTGCGCCTTTGCAGAATCCGTATCGGTTGCAAGTATTCTATCATCCCATCGCCGAGAAGTCAAGAAAAACCACTCTGGTACGGATTGAATCTTATTGATTCAGCAGACACATGAAAATGAAAATGTTTCATGTGAAAGCTGAAATTGTATGACTTTTCGCGCCGGATCAGCCCTGAGAAGCCTGATCGAATGCCTTGGCGAACTGCTCGTACTGGACGGTGGTGTAGGCCTCTTCGCTGGTCTCCCAGTTGACGGCCTTGTAGTTGCAGCCGCCGTACATGGCGTTGATCTTGCTGTACTCGTTGGCGTGGGTCAGGGACCATGCGATGTCATAATAGGTGGGGCTGACCAGCACGTTCTCCAGCATATAGGCCTCAGCCTTGGCGAAGGCCTCGTAGCGGGCGTCGGTGTCGTTGACGATGGCGTTGGCGGCATTGACCAGATCGGTGTACTGCTCGAAAGCGTCCATCAGGTCTTTCTGGTAGTCGGCAGGAGCCTCAGCCACCCGGGCGATGTTGGAGTAGTAGTGAGAGTAGAAAGCGTTGTCGTCGTGGAGGGTCTCCTGACCGAGGAAGTTGATGGGGTCGCCGAAGTCGGCGCTCCAGCCGTTGATGACAAAGCTCTGGAGCTGAGGAGTGCGCACCTCCTGCGTCAGGCTGGAAACGTAGGTCTGGACGTCCAGCTTGATGAAGTCGTCGCCGAAGCTGTCGGAGAAGCACTGCTTCAGGATGGTGGCGTTGTCCAGTGCGGAGGTGCTGCTGGCGATGATGAAGTAGGTGGCCTTGACGGGGAAGGTGACGCCAATGGCGCTCAGCTCCTCCATGGCCTGCTTCTTCAGGGCAGAGATGTCGCCGCCGTTGGCACGCAGGCGGATCATGGTCTCGCCATCGTACTTCTCGGTGTCGAAGCCCATCTCCTTGGCCACCAGAGTGGTGTACTCAGCGCCCTGCGTGTTGTAGCACAGGCCCTTCATGGTGTAGTAGTCGTTCTCGCACTTCAGGGGGTTGATCTTGTTGTAGCGGGAGAACCATGCCTTCAGGTTCAGGCCGCGGTAGAAGCACTGACGGAAAGCGGTGTTGGCGATGGCCTTGTTCCAGTTCACATCGGGGGTACCGTCGGCGTTGTTCTTCTGGTAGTTGAAGTGCATGGCGTAGGCAGAGGGGCGGGCGCGCTTCTCACAGAGCTGGCTGTTGTATTCGTTGCTGGGGTCGGAGGTGATGGTGGTGATGGTGCTCTCGTTCAGGTCGATCTCGTCCAGCTCGCGGTTCTGGTAGAGCTGGAATGCGATGGCCTGATCGGAGATCATGGTTACGGTCAGACGCTCGAAGCGGCTGACGTTGGCAGCATCGTAGTAGTGGGGGTTGGGGATATAGCTCTTGGTGTTGCCCTGAATATACTCCTCGACGATGTAGGGGCCGCAGTACCACATATTGGTGTTGTCGCAGCCGCGGAAGGTCTCGATGCCCAGCTCGTCGATCAGCGCCTGAGAGGCGGGGTAGAAGCTGGTGTAGGAGGCCACGGTGTCAAAGTAGGGGCAGGGATCTTTGCAGGTGAACACCAGAGTGTAGTCGTCGGGAGCCTCGATGCCCACGCCTGCGTCCAGCATATCCTGATAGTGCAGGTCGGCGGCGGCAGCGCCCATATCCTTGGTCTTCTCGTAGTACTCCTCAGCGCCCACGATGTACAGGGTGGGCATGGAGGTGTTGTTGGCCTCGTTCTTGGAGGCGTTCAGCACCCACTCCAGACCGACCAGAAAATCGGTGGCGGTGATGTGCTCCTTCACCTCGCCGTTGCAGTCCACCCAGTCCACGTCGTCGCGCAGGTGGAAGGTCCAGACGGTGGAGTCCTCGTTGGCCTCCCAGCTGGTGGCGATGGCGGGCACCAGCTTGCCGTAGCAGTCGAAGCTCATCAGGCCGTCCCACAGGTTGGTGACGACGTTGGCGTCGCTGAGGGTCTGGCTGTACAGCAGGTTCCAGCTCTCGATCTCACGGTTGGCAGACTCCCAGGAGATGTACTCCTTGAGGGGAGTGGCACCGGTGGAGTTGGGGGCCTCCACGCCGGAAGCAGCCGTGCTGCCGGAGTTGTTGGACTTGCTGCCGCCACAGGCGGACAGCAGGCCGGCGGCACCCACGACGCCGGCGCCCTTCAGGAAGCTGCGGCGGGTGATGTTGCGGGACTAAAAATCGATGTTCATTGAGATACGCTCCTCCGAGATATTGTTTTCCTTTTTTCCTATCCTAAATGCAAAAAACGGCGCGCTCCGGGTGCCAAAACGCACAAAGCGCCCGGGGCCGCACCTTTCGTATTCTAACATTGTGGGCAAAAGAAGTCAATGACATACAGCCCTAAAATAAAAACAAAATAGTAACGGATGCTTTTCTCTGAAAAATAACGGAAAAAAAACGGTAAAGAATGAAAAGAAGTCGTACTTTTGCGGGGCGAAAGATGGATACAACGAAAGTTGGAAAACGCAAAGCGGCTATCTTTCTTCACAAAATCATGCTACAATAAAAAAGAATGTTACTTCTATAAAAGGAGCGTCCTTGGATGAAAAAGCTGATCTCGATGTATCAAAAATATATGTTCCGCCCCGTTCTGTATAAATCCGTCACCCGGGTGTCGGTCGTGGCCGTCCTGATGCTGCTGTGGGACCGCTACGTCAGCGACGGCAGATTCACGATGTGGCAGGCCCCGGCCCTGCTGCTGGGCGTCGTGCTGCTGGCGTGGGCGTGGGTGAACTACCTCCGTCTGGACGGCGTGACCGTCCACCATCTGGGCGAGGAGTTCAAGGACATGGGCAAAAAGAAGAAGCTCCACGCCACCAAGTCCATCGTGGACTTTGCGGACGAGCGCATCGTCTCCTTCGAGGAGTTGGAGCCGGAGGAACGCATCTATTGCAGTATGCTTTCGAATTTGCTCTTGGGCGCAGCGCTGCTCATCATCAGCCTCATCGCAGGCGCAGTGTGAGGGCGGAAGACATGGCAGAAAAAAGCGAAAAACAGCTGGTGGTGGGCATCCTCGCCCATGTGGACTCCGGCAAGACCACTCTCTCCGAAGCAATGCTCTACCGTGCAGGCAGCATCCGCAGGCTGGGCCGGGTGGACAACAAGGACGCCTTCCTCGACACCGACACGCTGGAAAAAGCGCGGGGCATCACGATCTTTTCCAAGCAGGCCCTGCTGAAGACGGGCCGCACCGGCATCACTCTGCTGGACACCCCCGGCCATGTGGATTTTTCCACCGAGACAGAGCGGACGCTGCAGGTGCTGGACTACGCGGTGCTGGTGGTCAGCGGCACCGACGGCGTCCAGAGCCACACCGAGACCCTCTGGCGTCTGCTGCGGCGGTATCATATCCCCACCTTCGTCTTTATCAACAAGATGGACCTGCCCGGCCCGGGGAAAGAAGCCCTTCTGGGGCAGCTTTCCCGCCGTCTGGGCGAGGGCTTCGTGGACTTCGGTGCCCCGCAGGCCGAACGGGACGAGGCACTGGCCCTCTGCGACGAGCGCCTGATGGAGACGATGCTGGACGCAGGCGGCCTGACGGCGGAGGACATCATCCCCGCCATCGCCCGGCGGCACGTCTTTCCCTGCTGGTTCGGTGTGGCTCTTCAGCGGGAGAACGCAGGCGGATTGCAGGGCGTGGATGAGCTGCTGGAGGGGCTTGACAGATACACCCGTGCCGCCCCGGCGCTGGAAGCCTTTGGTGCCCGGGTGTTCAAGGTCTCGCAGGATGAGCGGGGCGAGCGGCTGACGTGGCTGCGGGTCACAGGCGGGGAGCTGAAGGTCAAGGCTCAGCTCACCGGCGAAGCGGACGGAGAGCCTTGGGCCGAAAAGGCCAACCAGCTGCGGCTCTATTCGGGTGCAAAGTATACGCTGGCAGAGGCCGTCGGGCCGGGACAGGTCTGCGCCGTCACCGGCCTGACCAAGGCCCGCCCCGGCACCGGACTCGGCGCCGAGCGGGACAGCGACCTCCCGGTGCTGGAACCGGTGCTGAGCTACCGGGTCTGCCTGCCCGAGGGCGCGGACGTCCATGCCGCGCTGGGCAGGCTCCACCGTCTGGAAGAGGAAGAGCCGCAGCTCCACGTCGTCTGGAACGAGACGCTGGGCGAGATCCACGTCCAGCTCATGGGCGAGATCCAGCTCGAGGTGCTGAAAAGCCTGTTGGCGGAGCGGTATGGACTGGACGTGGAATTCGACTCCGGCGGCATACTATATAAGGAGACGATAACGGAGGCCATCGAGGGCGTGGGCCATTATGAGCCGCTGCGCCACTACGCCGAGGTCCACCTGAAGCTGGAGCCGCTGCCCCGGGGCAGCGGGATGCAGTTTGCCGCCGACTGCCGGGAAGAGGAGCTGGACAAGAACTGGCAGCGCCTCGTGCTGACGCATCTGGAAGAAAAGCAGCACGTCGGCGTCCTCATGGGCGCACCGCTGACGGACATGAAGATCACCCTCATCGCGGGCCGCGCCCACCTCAAGCACACCGAGGGCGGCGACTTCCGTCAGGCCACCTACCGCGCCGTGCGGCAGGGCCTGATGATGGCAGACCAGATCAAAAAGACTCAGCTCCTTGAGCCGTGGTATTCCTTCCGCTTGGAAGTGCCTGCGGAGAACATCGGCCGGGCCATGAGCGACATCCAGCGGATGGAGGGCAGTTTCGACCCGCCCGAGACCGCCCCCGACGGCCAGACGGCCGCTCTCACCGGCTTTGCGCCGGTGGCAGCCATGCGCAGCTACCCGATGGAGGTGGTGAGCTACAGCCGGGGCCGGGGACATCTGAGCCTGACGCTGGACGGCTACCGCCCCTGCCACAATGCGGCGGAGGTCATCGCGGCGGCGGGCTATGAGCCGGAGCACGACTTGGACAACCCCGCCGATTCGGTCTTCTGCTCCCACGGCGCGGGCTTCGTCGTGCCGTGGGAACAGGTGCGCAGCCATATGCACGTGGACAGCGGCTGGGGCCACACCGCCCCGACAGCAGAAGAGAGCGCCGCCCGGCCCCGCCGGATGGCCGCGTACCGTGCCACGCTGGAAGAGGACGCCGAGCTGCTGAAGATCTTCGAGCGTACCTATGGCCCCATCAAGCGAGACCCGCTGGCGGCGTTCCGCCCGGTGCAGAAGAAGGAGCGGCCCGATTTTGCCGCCGAACAGTGGGAGATCGCGCCGGAATACCTGCTGGTGGACGGCTACAACATTATCTTCGCGTGGGACGAGCTGAATGCACTCGCCAAAGAGAGCCTCGACGCCGCCCGCCACCGGCTGATGGATGTTCTTTGCAACTATCAGGGCTTCAAGAAGTGCGTCCTCATCCTCGTCTTTGACGCCTACCGCGTACCGGGCAGCCCCGGCAGCATCGAGGAGTATCACAACATCCATGTCGTCTATACGAAAGAGGCCGAGACGGCGGATATGTTCATCGAGCGCGTCACTCATGAGATCGGCAGGAACCGCCGGGTGCGGGTGGCGACCTCCGACGGCATGGAGCAGGTCATCATTCTGGGCCACGGTGCGCTCCGCGTCTCGGCCCGGATGTTCCACCAAGAGGTGCAGGACGTAGAAAAAGAGATCAAGCGCTACATTCAGGGGGAGGCGTGAGCATGACACCGGACATCACCGCTGGATCTGTCTGGTCCCGCATCCCGAAGCGGGGCCGGGAGAGCAACAAGGGCAGCTTCGGGGCGGTGCTGGCGGTGGCGGGCAGTGCCTGCTACCGGGGCGCTGCGGCGCTGACCGTGGAGGGTGCCCTGCGCACCGGCGCGGGCATCGTCACGCTGGCCAGCGTCGAGCCGGTGATGGCGGCGGTAGCGGCCCGCCTGCCGGAATGCTGTCTCTGCCCCTGTGAGCCGGGGGCAGAGGGGGGCATCTCGCCCCAGAGCATCCCCCGCATCCTCCGGCAGAAGGCCACCGTCCTTCTCATCGGGCCGGGGCTGGGGTATCTGGCCCAGAGCAGCGCCCGCGCCGCCGAGACGCGGACGCTGGTGAAGAAGCTGCTCACCGGTTTTTCGGGCAGTGCGGTGCTGGATGCCGACGGCCTGAACGCCGCCGCCAGCCTCATGAATGGGGGTGAGGAGCTGCCCCGCCCGGCCAAAGAGCTGATCCTGACACCCCACCCGGGCGAGATGTCCCGGCTGACTGGGCTTTCGGTGGAGGCGGTCCAAGCCGACCGGGAGAGCATCGCCCGGCGGTATGCCGCCCAATGGAACGCGGTCGTGGTGCTGAAGGGAGCGCGGACCGTGGTCGCCGGGCCGGATGGGCGGGTCTGTGTCAACCCCACCGGCAACCCGGGCCTCGCCCGGGGCGGCAGCGGCGATGTGCTGGCCGGTATGACGTCGGCCCTGCTGGCCTGCGGCCTGCCTGCCTACGATGCCGCCGCCTGCGCGGTCTGGCTCCACGGTGCCGCCGCCGACCGGGCTGCTGCCCGGAGGGGCGAGTATGGAATGCTCCCGCAGGACATTTTTTCCCAGCTGGGGCGGATGTTTGCGGAGAACGACCGTTGAAACGTGGAGAATAACGCGCAGAATATACAAAATTTTAAGCTGTTTTCCGGCAAGTAATACAAAAGAGGTGTTGAATATGGTTGAAAAGTTAGAAAAAATCATTTCGCAGAGCCAGAACATCGTCTTTTTTGGCGGTGCAGGTGTGTCCACCGAGAGCGGCATCCCGGATTTCCGCAGCGTGGACGGCCTCTATCATCAGAAATATGACTATCCGCCCGAGACCATCCTGAGCCACACCTTCTGGGAAACGCACCCCGAGGAGTTTTACCGCTTCTACCGCGATAAGCTCATCGTCCGGGACGCAAAGCCCAATGCGGCCCACCTCCGTCTGGCCAAGCTCGAGCGGGAGGGAAAGCTGAAGGCCGTCATCACCCAGAACATCGACGGCCTCCATCAGGCCGCAGGGTCACAGAAGGTATACGAGCTGCACGGCAGCACGCTGCGCAACTACTGCGTGAACTGCGGCGCGTTCTACGGCGTGGACTTCATTGCCGACAGCACCGGTGTGCCCCGCTGCCCCAAGTGCGGCGGCATCGTCAAGCCGGACGTGGTTCTCTATGAAGAGGGTCTCGACGAGCAGGTGCTGTCCGGGGCTGTCTCGGCCATCCGCCATGCCGACACCCTCATCATCGGCGGCACCAGCCTCGTGGTCTACCCGGCGGCGGGCCTCATCCGCTATTTCCGGGGCGACCACCTCGTGGTCATCAATATGCAGCCTACGGGCGCAGACGCCGAAGCCGACCTGTGCATCGCAAAGCCCATCGGGCAGGTGCTCAGCGAGGATGTGGTGCTGGAGGATTGAACCATAAAAATAAGAGACTGCTGCAAGCAACCTCTCCGTCACGGCTTTGCTGTGCCGGAGAGGTCGTACTTTGCAGCAGTCTTTTTGTTTTCTGCTACTATATATAAAAATCAATCAATGGTCGTTCTGGTCCGTCCTACGCCCAGCACGGCGGTGGAAATCTTTTTCCAGCTGTTGCAGCCGCAGACGCCGTCCACGCGGAGGCTGGTGCGGCGCTGATAGCCCCGGAGGGCCTCCTCCGTCCGGCTGCCGAAGATGCCGTCGATGCGGCTGCCGGTCTGGTAGCCCAGCGTCGAGAGGGCATCCTGAAGGATCATGACGTAGCAGCCCCGGCTCCCCCTGCGGAGGGTGGGGTAGCCCGCCGTGGTGCCGCTGCAGGCGGGGGTGCCGTAGCGCCGGTCGATGTGCACCCATGTGGGGGTCTGGCTCAGCGGCTCGACGTAGCCCCACGCCCCGGTGGAGCGGGCGGCTCTGTAGATGGCAGTGCGCTGGGTCTGGCTGAGGCGCTGCCCCACATCGAAGGACACGCCTGCGTAGTGCTGGCTGCGGGTGCCGTGGCCGCCCTCCCAGATGCGGCGGAAGGCGTACCCCACCGGGATGCCTCTGCCGTACTTGCGGCGGGTCAGGTTCCATGCCTCCATGGCCGCAATGGTCGTCCAAAGCACCGGACTGTTGGACCTGCCCCGGAACTCCCGGACGGTCAGGGTCGTGCCGGTGCTGTATGGCATGGGGTCGTTTTCGTTCAGGCTGGAATAGGTGTAGACCTTGTTCTCGTAAGCATCATAGACCAGTAAGCGTGCCATCTCTCATCCCTCCTCGGTGCAGCTGTCGCAGGCAGTGTGGCTCTGGGCGCGGAGCGCGGCCCAAGTGGGCCGGTCTACGACGCCGTTCGCCTCAAGGCCCGCCCGCTGCTGCGTTTCTTTCACGGCGGCGGTGTCCTCCGGGCCGAAGAAGGCATTGTCGGTGACGTAGTCCTCCTCGCAGTAGAGCTGGGAGCGGTCGTTGATCCAGCCCTCGATGAGGCTGACGTCAGGCCCCACGCTGCCTTCCTTCATGGCCCGGCCCGGGTAGTCCGGCCCTTGTTTGGGATGCCGGTCAGGGTTGGGCGTAAAGGCCGCCAGCTGTAAGCTCAGAGCCTCCACCGCTGTCCATGTCTCGGCGTCGGCTGCGCCGGTGGCGGGCAGTCCCAGCAGCTCCTGTGCACTGGCGGTGGCGTCTGCCGTTTCCTGCGTGTATTGGCTGGAAAGCGCGGGGGATGCCACGCTGTCATAATAGTAGGCGATGCGCTGCAAAAGCAGGGTGTAGTAGAGCACGGCGCTGCTGTCGCTGCCGATGGTCAGCGGCGTGCCGGGATAGGGCAGGCGCTTGAGGGTGACCACAGGCCCGGAGGAGCGGAGAGCCGAGGCTTTTCCGTAGAGCGAATCCCATGTTTTCCGGCCCACGATGCCGTCCACCGTCAGCCCGGCGAACCGCTGGTAGGCCCGGACGGCGGCCTCGGTGGCCGCGCCGAAACGGCCATCGATGGAGACGGAGGGGATGCTGCTCTGGTAGGCGCTCATGAGATAGAGGTAGAACTGAAGCTCCCGCACCGCTGTGCCGCTGGAGCCGCTGCGCAGCAGGCCCGGGTATTCGCCGGGCCGCAGGCTGGACGAGAGCAGGCGATTGGCGATGTCGTTGTAGACCTCGTAGAGCTTGTTCCACGTCGTGCGGCCCACGACGCCGTCACTGGCAAGGCCGAAGTAGGTCTGGAACCGCCGCACTGCTGCCGTCGTGGCCGGGCCGAAGATGCCGTCCACCGTCACATTGCTGAGGCTCTGGTAGACCGTCCGCGCGATCTTGAGCCAGAACTGCACCAGCCGGACGTTCTGGCCGCGGCTGCCTTGGCGCAGGGCAGTGCCGGGGTAGGCGTTGGGGGTGCCGTTATCGGACTGGATGCTGCGGAACTGATCGTACAGCTCGGTCCATGTGGCCCGCCCCACGATGCCGTCCGCAGTCAGGCCGTAGCGCCGCTGGAACGCCCGCACCGCCGCCGCAGTGCCGCTGCCGAAGATGCCGTCCACCGTGACGGAGGGGATGCGGCTCTCGTACTGGGCCAGCGTGCTCAGCCAGAACTGCACCTGTTCCACCTCCCGGCCGGTCGAACCCACCTTGAGGAGCGCACTGCTGGGGTCCCATGTGCCGTTGGAGAGGGTGCCGTTGGACGTCTCCCCCTCGCTGGTCAGTTCGGCGAGGTCCTTGACCGAGACGTAGATGTAGCTGATCTTGTACCATGTGCTGCGGCCCACCACGCCGTCGGCGGTGAGGCCGAACTGCTTCTGGAACTTTTTGACCGTCGCGGTCATCCGGCTGCCGAAGATGCCGTCTACCGTCAGAAGCCCGAGGAAGGGATAATCCTTCGTGATGCGGTTGAGCTGGCGCTGTAAGGTGAACACCGCGCTGCCGGTGCTGCCCTGCCGCAGGGGGCTTCCGGGGTAGCTCCGGGGGATGGACTGGATGTTGTTCGTGCGGACGATCTCGATGTTGTTCCCGTAGTAATATTTGAGGATGCTGAGGGCGTTCCGGCCCTGATTGGCCAGCGTGACAGTGCCCCACTGTTTGAGGCCGGGGCAGGTGACGCTCTTGCCGTCGCAGTACTCGGCGTAGTAGGGGTTGACGGTGCCGGTCTTGCGGATATAGGTGTTGAAGATGTCGTCCGTCAGCCGCACCATGACGTCGAACACAGTCCGGCCGTGCACATAGTACTGGTCGTAGCTGGTGGAGTTGGTGATGTTGAAGGTGTAGCCCTTGCTGGGATACCACTCGGTGTAGATGCGGTTGAGGGCCAGCGAGATCTGGCAGTGGATGTTGGCGCGGAGGGCCTGCTCAGGCCAGGTAGGATACACCTCGCTGGACGCCACATTGGCGATATACCTGCGGAAGGAGACGGTGACGTTCTGGGCCGATGCGGCGGGGCGGCCGAGGTGGACGGTGATGTTCTTGGGGATGATGACCCGGTCCAGCACCCTCGGCACACAGGCGAGGGCGGGGGTCGGGCCGCTGCCGCCGTTGCCGGTGAAGAGGCTGTGGGGCGGGATGATAATGGGGGCGTTGGGGGGGTCCCGAATCTCTTCCGTGTCGGGGATCATTTCGGGCTGAGCCAGCGTCACCTGCCCGGGAAAGACCTGCACGCCCTGAATGCGGACGGTGCGGTAGCCGGGTTTGGAGGCCACAAGGCTGCAGACCGCGTAGGGGGCCTGCGTGGTGTTATTCTCGTCCAGCGAGAGGGCACAGGCGGGTGTGGTGAGGG
>OIAA01000552.1_pt1 | contig 14742 bp, 12 predicted proteins | sample 1580591 | NCBI WGS metagenome assembly OIAA01 (sample SAMEA3882556, study PRJEB24775) | human gut metagenome | biome: human-associated habitat; feature: intestine environment; material: feces | place: Netherlands | collected 2009/2010
TTGCCGAGGATATTCAGTTTTGCGTGCCTTTCTTCTTTTGGGAAGAAATTTGAGAACGAAAAAAAGGTGTTGTTCTGCAATACACTCAGCAAAACAACACCTAGAAATTCTAAGCAGGTCGCCCAAAGAAAGATTTCTTTGAGAAGCAGCTGGCTGCCATTTTACAGGCCCTGTAGCTTTGCGTCACAGCCTTTCGACTGTTTTGCCGAGAATATTCAATTCACCTTGAGGAGCCGTTTTCATTTCCTCGACGCTATCCTACCACATCGGACAGAACCTGTCAACTGTTTTGGAGCAGCTTTCTCAAAAAATCCGCTTTTTTGAAGAGCTCTTCCGTTATGCCTGCACCTCTGCCGCCTTTTTGCGCAGCTGGTCAAGGTCTGCGGCATCCGGGTGAGCCAGCGCCTTGTCAAAATTCTCGATCAGCATTTCGAGATTGGGCGCATGGTTGGGCTGCTGCAGCATCTTTTCGTACTGCTGGCGCACAGTCATGGGCATCTTGCCCTGGCACATATAGGTTCCAATGACCGTGTTGCTCTCATCCAGCGATTTCTGCACCGCCGCCAGGATCTGCTCGAAATATTCCGCACTGCCGCCAAAGCCTGCGGTGCCGAACAAAAAGATCCGCTTCCCCTTCAGGGTCTGCAAAAAGGCGGTGAGGGTGTCATCGGCATGGCCCTTGTCCGTCCAGAAGCCGATGTAAAGGGTCTCAGCCTCCAGTGCCTCCGGGGCCGGTGCTCCGAAGTAGGTGCACTCATTCTGGGGCAAGCTTGCGCGAAGGGTGTCGGCCAGCAGGCGGGTGTTGCCGGTCTTGCTGCTGAAAACGATGGCGTAGCTCATGGTCATTCTCCTTTATTCTCTTTGAGATCAGATGCTGCCCTGTTCTTTTGCGTTCAGGGCATCATAGACACAGCGGGTGCCCTGATGGGCGATCAGGCCGCCCAGGCACTTCTTGTTGCAGCGGACACAGCGGTGGATCTTTGCCCCATTGCCGCTCTGCAGTTTGTTGACCCAGTTGGGGTCGGCCAGCAGCTGGCGGCACATTGCCGCGCACTGGATGCGGCCGCTGGCAAGCTGCTGCTCCACAAAATCGGGGTCGTTCAGGCCGCCCACACCGCAGAGCGGCACGCTGGTATACCGGCGCACCTCATCGCAGAACTTGAGGAAGCAGCCGGTCTCCTTGAACTCGGGGTGGCTGGCCGGCGGGATGGTGTTTTCCAGCGCAGAGTGGTTGGCCAGTGTCACATGGAAGCTGGTCACGCCTGCCTGCACCAGCAGGGGCACGAACACGGCCAGTTCCTCCTCTGTGAAGAGCGGCTCCAACAGCTGCTCCTCCCGGAACTGCGCCCGGGCCGAGACGTACTTGACCTTTTCGGCGTTGAGCTTTCCCGCCGACAGCCGGTGGTGCTCCACCAGCCGCTGCCGCACCAGAAGCTCCAGCACACTGTCGCCCACAAAGGCCAGCGCCAGCGGACTCAGCTCCCGGGGGTCGATCTTTTCGGGTTCGTTCATAGAACGGTCTCTCCTTTCGTCAGCGTCCTTGCCCTCTCCGTCATTGCTTCGCAATGCCACCTCTCCCAAAGGGAGAGGCAAAAGCCTGACCGTTACGTTCTGGCTCTCCCTTTGGGAGAGCTGCCGAACTGCGTGAGGCTGAGAGGGCAAGCCCGTTGACCTCTTAGAAGATATAATCGAACTGATACTCGCCGATGAGGATGGTGTCGTTCTCCTGCACGCCCTTCTGGACCAGAGCGTCCAGAATGCCGCTCTCTCCCAGCTGACGCTGGAAATACTGCAGGCTCTCGTAGTCGTCCACATTGCTGCCGGCAAGGATATACTCCAGCCACGGCGCATCCACGCTCCAGACATGAGCCTCCATCCGCTTGATGGTGAACTCGCGGCTGCCAGCCTTTGCCTCCGGCTTCTTGTACTCGGGGGTGAACACGGGGATGGCAGGGATGTCCTTCAGGCGGTTGTAGACCAGACCCGGAAGCTCCCTTACGCCCTGCATGGTGGCGGCGGAGATGGGCACGAAGGTCAGGCCCTTCTCCTCCACATACCTGCGGAAGGTGTCGATCTGCTCCTCGGTGGCGAGGTCACACTTGTTGCCCACCACGATCTGGGGACGCTCGGCCAGCGCAGGGCTGAACTTTGCCAGCTCCTCGTTGATCTTTTCAAAATCCTCAATGGGTTCACGGCACTCGCTGCCAGAAACATCCACCACATGCAGCAGCAGGCGGCAGCGCTCCACATGGCGCAGGAAGTCATGTCCCAGACCGATGCCCTCGCTGGCACCCTCGATCAGGCCGGGGATGTCGGCGCAGACAAAGCTTGCGCCCTCCCCCACCGACACGACGCCCAGCGTGGGCACCAGCGTGGTGAAGTGGTAGTTTGCAATCTTAGGCTTGGCTGCGCTGATGGTGGAAATGAGGGTGGACTTACCCACATTGGGGAAGCCGATCAGACCCACATCGGCGATCAGCTTCAGCTCCAGCGTCACCTGAATGTCCTCGCCGGGCATACCGGGCTTTGCGAACTTGGGGATCTGGCGGGTGGGGGTGGCGAAATGGGCATTGCCATAGCCGCCCCGGCCTCCCTTGGCCACGGTCACGGGGGTGTGGTCGGACAGGTCGGCGATGACAAGGCCGCTCTCGGCGTCCTTGATGACGGTGCCCAGCGGCACCTTGATGACAAGGTTCTCCGCGTTTTTGCCGTGGCACAGGCTTGCACCGCCCTTGCCACCCTCCGGGGCCACATACTTGCGCTTATAGCGGAAATCCATCAGGGTGGTCAGGTGATCGTCCACCACAAAGATGATATCGCCGCCGCGGCCGCCGTCGCCGCCGTCCGGGCCGCCAGCGGCCACGAACTTTTCACGATGGAAGCTCACAGCGCCGTCGCCGCCCTTGCCCGCATGGAGCCAGATGGTGGCGATGTCGATAAAATTGGTTTGTGCTGCCATACAGGCCCTCCTGTTCTCAGAAAAGATTCTTCTCAGCGCTTATTCTTTGCGCTTTTATTGGAAAATAACCTCTCAGTCCGCGCTTTGGCGCGGCCAGCTCCCCTAGCGAGGGGAGCCAGATCAAGGAAGAAGAAATTCATCAAAAAGAGCCGGGCCACGAGGGTCCGGCTCTCTGTGTTGCAGATTTTAGGAAGAAGTTACTGCTTGACGCTGCACTTCTTGCCGCTCTTGCCCACGCGCTCGAAACGAACGGTGCCATCGACCAGAGCAAACAGGGTATCATCGCTGCCCTTGCCGACATTCTCACCCGGCTGGATGTGAGTGCCGCGCTGGCGAACGAGGATGTTGCCGGCCAGAACGAACTGACCGTCTGCACGCTTGGTGCCCAGACGCTGTGCTGCGGAATCGCGGCCATTCTTGGTGCTGCCTACGCCCTTTTTATGTGCCATTGTAATATACCTCCTACTTAGCCGTTGATCGCAGTGATCTCAACCTTGGTGAAGGGCTGACGATGGCCCATGCGGCGAGCACTGTGCTTCTTTGCGCGATAGGTGATGATGTTCAGCTTCTTGCCCTTGCCATTCTTGATGACCTTAGCAGAAACGGAAGCGCCCTCAACAACAGGAGCGCCAACCTTGACCGAACCCTCCTCGCCGATAGCGAGAACCTGATCAAACTTCACTTCGGAGTCGGCCTCAACGTCCAGCTTCTCGATGTAGACGATGTCGCCCTGCTCCACGCGGTACTGCTTACCGCCGGTAACAATGATTGCGTACATTTTGTTCATTCCTTTTCGTTGTACTCGCTGGTCATAAAGGCAGGCCCTCACAGGGGCCATTTGAGGCGCCCACACCAAGCGGCTAGAATAGTATAGCAAAAAAACGTGCGGATTTCAAGAGGAAAATCCCGCTTTTGCGGAAATATTTTCAGTTTTTCTCCGCCAGCTTCTCCTTCAGCATCTGCTTCACCCGCTCGTTATATGCGTTGGTGCGCTCGATGAAAAGCTTGCGGGGGCTGGACGCCACCAGCTGCTCCCGCTCAAGGACAAGCTCCGGCTGCGCTTTGTTCGCCTTCGCCAGAAGGGTGCGGTTCTCCGCCGTCAGGGCCAGCGTCACCATGAGCGGCTTGCCTTTATACTTCCGGGTCAGGAAGATCTCCAGCGCCACGCCGCCCACGACGGCCGCCGCCGCCACCAGCTGGGAGGCACGCAGGCCCAGCGACGGCACCAGCAGCAGGCTGTCGGTGCGGAGGCCCTCGATCCAGAAACGGCCTGCGCCGTACCAGATGAGATAGCGCAGGGCGATGTCGCCGTTGAACTTCCGCTTCTTGATGTACGCCGTCAGCAGGGCCAGACCCACGAAGCACCAGATGCTCTCGTAGAGGAAGGTGGGGTGGACGGGCATCGCGGGGTCGATGGTGACGCCCTTGGGCACTGTGACGGTGCTGCCCATCAGGTATTCCTCCGTCGCCTCGCTGAACATTCCCCACGGCAGGGTGGTGTTGCAGCCGAAGGCCTCCTGATTGAAGAAGTTGCCCCAGCGGCCGCAGCCCTGTCCGATGAGGAAGCCCATGCCGGCGAGGTCGAACATGGGCAGCACCGGCACGCCCCGCCATTTGCAGGCAAGGCCTCCGAACAGAAAGCCGCCGATGATGCCACCGTAGATGGCAAGGCCGCCATCCCGAATGGCGATCATCTCCCAGATGCTTTCGTATTTAAAGGGTGCCATGGCCACATAGTAAGCGCGGGCGCTGACAATGCCCAGCACGATGCCAATCAAGATCACGTCCACCATGCTGTCCGGGTCCACGCCGAACTCGATGCTGTGGCGGAACGCAAATACCAGCGCCAGACAGATGCCAAAGGCAATGCACACGCCATACCAGTAAATATTGAACCCGCCAATGGAAAGGGCCACGCGGTTGATCTCAAAGCTCAGGCCCAGTCCCGGGAACTGCACCAGATTTGTCATTCTGCTTCCTCCTCGTTCTCGGCCAGCGGCGCAGTGCCATCTGGCAGAATATCCATCACAGCCATGCGGTCGGTGCTGAGGATGTGCTGCAGCGCAGCGTCCGCATCCTCGGCAGTCAGCCCTGCCAGCATGGTGATCTGCTGCGCCACCGTCTGGCCGGAGAGGGCAAAGTCTGCCATCTGGCTGGCCGAGTCCTCCACATTTTCCAGATTTTCGATCAGCTGGCCGTACTTTTCGTTCTTGCACAGGGTAAAGATCTCCCGGTCCACACCCGCGGCACGGATGCGGGCGATCTCGTCCAGAAGCATCTGCTTCACGGCATCGGGGGCATCGCTCTCGCCGGTGAACAGGATGCAGCAGCAGCCGTCCACCCGCAGCACTTCCCCGCCAAAGCCGGGGTTCACAAGGCCTCCGTCGTACAGACGGCGGTACAGCGGCGACATGCCGCCTGTGATGCAGCTCAGGATCAGATCATACAGCGCTTCAGTGCGCAGATCGTCCGGGGGCAACGGCTTCTCCTTGAAGCCCACGCCGAAGCAGGGCTTGGACACCGGCATTTTCAGGGTCTTATGGGCTGCCGCCAGCGTCATGGGTTCCGGCTTCCACAGCCGCTGCACTCTTTCGGTGCTGCGCGGTCTCATCAGGCCGTGGCGCTCACAGGCAGCCAGGATCTGCTCCATGGTAGTGTCGCCGGCAGCCGCCAGCACCATATTGCCCGGTGCATAGAAGGCTTTGCAGCTGTCGTAAAGCATCTCCGGCGTGATCTCAGCAATGCTCTCCACCGTGCCCGCGATATCGCTGCGGATGGGATGCTCGTGGTACAAGCACTCGAACAGGCCGGTGATGAGCCGCCAGTCCGGGCTGTCATCGTACATTTTGATCTCCTGCCCGATGATGCCCTGCTCCTTGGCGATGGTCTGCTCGGTAAAGTACGGATGAGTCACCATGCCCAGCAGCACATCCAAGCTTTCATCCAGCTGCTGGGTCGCAGTGAACAGGTAGCAGGTGCGGTCAAAGCTGGTAAATGCGTTGGCATTGGCACCGGTCTTGGCATACTTTGCAAAGGCGTCGCCGTCCTGATCTTCAAACATCTTGTGCTCGAGGAAGTGTGCCACGCCTGCAGGCAGATGCACCTCTTTGCCGTCCAGCCGGAAATCCCGGTCAATGGAGCCAAAGCGGGTAGCAAAAATGACATGGGTGCTGGAATAACCCGGCATGGGCCGCACGATAACGGTCAGTCCGGAGGGCAGGGTCTGCCACTGGTCAGCCACGGTCTTTTCCAGCAGGGTCTGGTTATTCTGCGGCATGAGCGGCCACCTCCTTTGTGAGCAGATAGCTGACCGAGAGGGTCAGTTTGCGCAGGATGGCGCGCACGTCGTCCTTGGTCACGGCCTGCAGAGCGGCGCGGGCTTCGGCGGGTGTCTGCACCTTGGCCGGGTCGCCGCCGCGCAGCACTTCAATGTAATACCATGTCTCGATGCCGCCCAAGGTATCCTCTACCCCCTGCATCCCGCTCAGCAGACCCCGACGGCAGTCCTCAAATTCATCGTCGGTGATGGGGCCATCGCACAGGTCGGCCAGTTCCTTCAAGATGGCCCGCTCTGCCCGGGCTGCGTCGGCGTGCTCCACGCCGCTGTTCACAGCCATGCTTCCGGTAAAGCTCTGGAACGAGGACGAGCAATAGTAGCACAGGTGGTCACGCTCGCGCACATTCAGGAACAGGCGGCTGGTCACACTGCCGCCGTACAGCGCCATGGCAAGGCGCACAGCAGCCAGCTGTTCGGTGCGCATGGGTTCGCCCAGCGTGAACAGCATACAGAGCTTCGCCTGCACCATATCATAGGTTTCGGTTTTGTGCACCGGCTCCCGGCGGGGCATGGCAATGTTTTCTGCCAGCGGCAGCGGTGCGCGGTCAATTGCCGCAAGCTCTGCCAGCAGTGCATCCTTTACCGCAGCGGTCTGCTCTGCCGTGCAGCCCAGCACGAGCAGTTCAATGTTGGCGGTGCGCAGCATCTCGTAATAGGCTGCGGTAAGCTGTTCCGGTGTCAGGCCTTCCACCTCTTCCAGATAGCCCTCCTGCCGCACACCCGCCGGGCTGTCGCCAAAGAATTCCCGGTTGGCCTGATGCAGGCAGTAAAGGCGCTTATCGTTGATCTCATCTTCCAGCGCCTTTTTCAGCATCTGCTTTTCAATGCCCACGGCTTCCGGATCAAAAGTGCCGCCCACAAAATACGGGTGAAAGGCCGCACCCAGTGCAATGGATGCATATTCCCTTGTAAGGGTCTCCCCTTCCAGCGCAAACTGATCCTTGATGCCGGTAACACTAACACACAGGTTGTGGCTGCAGCCCATGGGCCGGGCATCCACTGTGAGGTCTGCACCGTAGAGCTTGGCCAGCTTTTTGGTCAGGCGGGTCATATCCGGGCAGTCGGCATAGCCGCGCTCCAGCACCAGCGGCAGCAGCGCATGTGCTGTGGCCGTTTCCCGCTTTGCCGGAAAGGCAAAGTGGACGCTGATGCGGCAGCGGTTGAATTTTTCCGCCGGGTCACAGGAAAGATGCACACCCGGCGCAATGAGAGTACGTTCCAATTTGTTCCTCCGCCCTGCTTTCACAGGGAGCTTTTATTTTTATGATGCCTTCTGCAAGGCAAGAAATTCTTCCAGACTCAGGCCGCTGGCACGGATGGCAAGGGCATTTTCAACGCCCACATACCGCCAGTGCCACGGCTCAAACACCACGCCGGTAGCAGCCTGCCTGTCCTGCGGATAGCGCAGGATAAAGCCGTATTCGGCGGCGTAGGCGGTGAGCCACTCGTAGGCGCGGGTCGTATCAAAGCCGGTATCACGGGTCGGGTAGTCTGTACTGAGGATATCCGCCGCATAGCCGGTGCCGTGATCATTGCATTCCGCAGGCGGCTGGATATCTGCCGCAAGGCTGGCGGCTTCTTCCTCGGTTTTGCCCTTTTCCAGATACTGCTGCTTCTGCGTCTCATAGGCCGCGCTGCGGACATCTGCGTCCTGATAGCCTGCCGTCAGCACCAGTGCAACGCCGTCCTCGGCCGCAGCCGCAGCCATTTTCTGGTAGGCTGCAGCTGCTTCGGCTTCCAGTTGGATACCGCTGGCTTCATCGGCATCGGCAAGGGCCGGAGAGGGTTCCTCGGCAAAAGGCAGATTGGTGTTCACCAGCACAAAACGCTCATCGTCAGCATCAAAGCTGTAGCCGGTGCCATCGTAGCTGGCCGCATCAAAGCTCTGCGGCCCTGCAAGCATGGCGTTCACCTTTGGCAGCAGCCAGAGAATGCCTTTGGTCATAAGCGCCACAATGGCGGCGCAGACGAGAATGAGAATGGCCCAGTTGCGGGCCAGACGCAGCCGCTTGCGGCGCTTCCACTGAGCGCGGGTCAGGCGGGGCTTTGCAGCATTTCTATCAGTCGGTTCCATGGTGCGTTGCAGCTCCTTTTGCAGAATTTGCAGCGCACTGCGCCGCACAGATACAGTGTATATTATACACCCCTTTGCATTTTGTGTAAACGCCGGAAGTGTAAAATAAGTATGACCGTCCTCGTCAGCGGCCTTGCCCTCTCCGTCCGCTCACGCTGTTCGCGTCCACCTCTCCCAAAGTGAGAGGCCTTGGCAGAACCAGAAAGTTTTTCTCTTCGCCAGAGGCTCGCCCTTTGGGAGAGCTGTCGCGTAAGCGACTGAGAGGGCGAGGCCGTTAACAAAAAGAGCGCTGTACAGCTTCCAAAGAAACTGTACAGCGCACAAAATTCATTTTTTACAAATCAGTCAAACAGCATATCGTGGATCGCAGAAACAGCCTTGTCGGCATCGTCGCGGTTGATGATGCAGGAGATCTTGATCTCGCTGGTGGAGATCATCTTGATGTTGATGTTGTTGTTGGACAGTGCCTCAAACATCTTGGAAGCAACGCCGCTGTGGCTCTGCATACCGGCACCCACAATGGAGACCTTGGCGCAGGTGGTGTCCACGCTCACATCGTTGAAGTGTGCGCTCTCCTTCAGCACGCGCATGGCCAGATCGGCTTCGCCCTCAGAGCAGGTAAAGCTGATATCCTTCTTGCCGTCACGGCCGGTGGACTGCAGGATGATGTCCACGTTGATGTTCTTCTGGGCCAGCAGACCGAAGATCTTGAAGCTGGTGCCCGGCTCATCGGGAACGTTCAGAATCGTGATAACAGCAACATCAGTGTCTTTTGCGACACCCTTGATCAGCATACCTTCCATGTCTTTTGTAACCTCCTTGACCACCGTACCGGGCACGGGATTCAGGCTGGAGAGCACCTCCAGCTCCACATTATACTTCTTGGCCAGCTCCACGCTGCGGTTGTTGAGCACCTGTGCGCCGAGAGAGGCCAGCTCCAGCATCTCGTCGAAGGTGATCTCGTCCAGCTTGCGGGTGTTGCGCACCTTGCGGGGGTCAGCCGTGTAAACGCCCTCCACATCCGTGAAGATCTGGCAGCGGTCGGCGTGCAGGGCTGCCGCGATGGCGACGGCGCTGGTGTCCGAGCCGCCACGGCCCAGCGTGGTGATGTCGTCCAGCTTGTTCAGTCCCTGGAAGCCTGCCACGACGACGACGCGGTTGCGCTCCAGCTCCGAAGAGATGCGCTCGGTCTCCAGTTTGGTGATGCGGGCCTTGGTGTAGGCACGGTCGGTGCGGAAACCCGCCTGCCAGCCGGTCAGGCTGGTGGCGTGGCAGCCCAGCTCGTTCAGGGCCATGGCCAGCAGGGAGATGCTGATCTCTTCGCCTGCGGCCAGCAGCATATCCATCTCACGGGCAGAAGGGTTATGGGTGATCTCTGCTGCCTTTGCGATAAGGTCATCGGTGGTGTCGCCCTGTGCGGACACCACCACGACCACGTCATTTCCCGCGTTGTGGGTGTTGGCCACGATGCGGGCCACGTTGAAGATACGGTCCCGGTCCTTCACCGAAGAACCGCCGAACTTCTGTACGATCAACGCCATATCTTGTCACTCTCCTCTTTTTGCTCCCTCAGTGTCTGAGGGGTACACCGGGCGGAAGCGGCCTTGCACTTCCTCTCCCTGTCTATCATTCCACTGTCGCACCGGTGTTGTCGGCATCCAGCCGCAGCAGTGTAAATGCTTCACATCCGTCCAAGCCCTCCAGCAGCTCGAGGCCTTTTTCCAGCTTGGAGTAGAATTTTTCGGCGCTGGCCTTCTCTGCCACCGCCATCACGGTGCTGCCCGCGCCCGAGACGTATACCGCCTTTGCGCCGCAGAGCCGCGCCATGTCGAAGACCTCCTTCGAGCCGGGCATCAGGGGCATCCGGTAGGGCTGGTGGAGCTTATCTTCGGTGGCGATGGCCAGCAGGTCGTGGCGTCCCTCACAGAATGCCGCTGGGATGAGGGCTGCACGGGACAGGTTATACACCGCATCCTTGTGAGTGACCTCTTTCGGCAGGGCCGCACGGGCGGCCTCGGTCAGCAGCTTGTAGTCGGGCACGATGGCCGCGAAGCAGAGGCTCTCGTCCACGTCCCGCTTGACGGAGTAGACCACGCCGTCCTCGAAGACGCTGCTGGTCAGGCCGCCCAGAAGGGCCGGTGCCACGTTATCGGGGTGGCCCTCGATGGAGGTGGCCAGCGTCAGCAGCTCCTGCGTGTTGAGCACATCGCCCAGCATCCGGTTCGCGCCCAGCAGGCCCGCGATGATGCAGGCCGAGGACGAGCCGAGGCCCCGGGCCATGGGGATGGCGTTGGTCTGGACGAGCTTGAGGGGCGGCATGGTCTTGCCCACCTTGTCGAACAGGCCCTTGGCCGAGCGATAGACCAGATTGCTCTCGCCCCGGGGGATACGGGTGCCGTCCGCCGCCGAGATGTCCAGATGGTCGCTCTCTTCAAATGTCACCGTGTTGTACAGCGTCACCGCGAGGCCCAGTGCATCGAAGCCGGAGCCGATGTTGGCGCTGGTCGCCGGGACGGAAACTTTGATCTTCATAGCAGTTCCCTCTCCTCTTCCGCTCAGACTTCCTCGGGCAGACGGCGGAGCACCAGCTTCACGCTGCCGCCCACGGCCTCCACCTTCCGGGCCGCTTCGGCCAGAGCCTTGCCGTCGGCGCTGTCCACGAAGTAGGCACAGCCGTCGAAGTGCTCATCCACCACATGGCCCTTGCCATAGATGGCCTCGGCCACGGCCGGGGCGATGCCCTCCACACGCACATAGTATGCGGCAGGCGCGGGGTCGGTGAGCATCCCTTCCACCGGCTCGGCGGGCTGCCAGAACAGGCTGTCGTGGACCTTGGAGCCGTTCTTGAGGGCGTCCACCACGTCGGCCACCACGGCGCTGGCAGTGGGAAGCTTGCCTGCGCCCTTGCCGTAAAAGACCACGTCGCCCAGCATATCGCCCTTCACGAGGACGGCGTTGAAGACGTCATCCACGCCGGCCAGCTGGTTCACCTTCGGCACGAGGCAGGGCTCGACGCCCGCAGCCACACTGCCGTCCTCGCCCCGCTTCATCCATGCGATGAGCTTGATGACGCAGCCCAGCTTTTCCGCTGCCGCCACATCGCCCGCCGTGATGTCCCGGATGCCGCGGGTGGGGATGTTCTGGGGGTAGATCTGATGGCCGCAGACCAGCGAGGACAGGATGGCGATCTTGCGGCAGGCGTCGCGGCCATCCACATCATCGCCGGGGTCCTTCGTCTCGGCGTAACCCAGCTCCTGCGCGATCTTCAGTGCCTCGTCGAAGCCCAGATTCTCCCGCACCATCTTGGTGAGCATGAAATTGGTGGTGCCGTTGACGATGCCCTCCACCTCAGTGATGACATTGGCCGCGAGGCACTGATGCATCGGGGTGATGATGGGGGTGCCGCCGCCCACAGAGGCCTCGAAGAGGAAGGCGCAGCCGTGGCCCTTGGCCAGAGCCAGCAGCTCTGCGCCGTAGGTGGCCACCATCTCCTTGTTGGAGGTGCAGACGCTCCGGCCGCTCTCGAGGCAGGCCTTGACGTAGGGGTAGGCGAAGCGGGTGCCGCCGATGGTCTCGACGACGACCTTCACCTCCGGGTCTTCCAGAATGGTATCGAAGTTCTTGATAAACAGCTGTGCAGCCGGATGAGCCGAGAAATCCTTGGGGTCAAGGATGTACTTGACCTCCACCGGCTCACCTGCACGGCGGGAGACACCCGCAGCGTTGCGGCACAGTACCTCGTACACGCCGCTGCCCACCGTGCCAAAGCCCAGAATTGCAATTTTAGCCATTGTTGTTCTCCCTCGTTTTCTGAAGACTGCTTACAGATTGTACCCGCAGTGCACACCTACCACCATACGCTGACGCGAAAGTTTTTCGGTCAGCTCTTCGGGGGTCATCTGCATGGTATCGGTGCGGATGGTGACTGCCACCAGTGCGGCACCGTTTTCCGGTGTGGACTGGTTGATGGTCACAATGCTTGCACCTGCGGCGCTGATGCCGGCCAGCAGGCTCTGCAGTGCACCGGTCTCGTCCCGCAGAGTAGCCATGACGGTGATCACCTCACGGCCATTCTCGGAGTCAAAAATGCAGTCCTTATACTTATAAAAAGCGCTGCGCGAAAGATCGACTGCGCGGGTGGCAGCGGAAATGCTGCGTGCCTCCCCACTGGCCAGAAGTTCCTTGGCGCGTACCACCTTGAGAAAAACCTCAGGCAGCACCTGCGCATCTACCAGATAAAAGCGGCGTTCCAACTTGTTCACCTCACAAACACAAGTGTTCTTGCAGTGAATATAATAGCATCCGGCCCCCTGCAATGCAAGAGGTCGGATGCGTTTTTGTCAGATTATCCAGTTTTGCTGCGGCAAGCGCGGTATTTCCTTGCCGGATTCACCCCGCGCCGGTGCCGATAGTACGCCTTTGTCCTTCATGTGGCTACAGATCAGTCTGTATCCTGATTACCTGTATCCGCAGGAATGACAGCCTGCTCCGGTGCCGTAGTCTCCGCAGGTGCAGCCGCTGCAGGAGCTGCTGCATGGGAGTAGTTGCAGGTACCAGGCAGATCATCGGCGCGGTAGTAGCCCATGGCGGTGCTGGGGCAGGAGCCGCCTGCCAGCAGGCCGCTCTGGGTGCAGTAGCGGCGCTCCACCACACCGGCAGAGGTCGGGAATGCCTTATACGGCAGGTTTGCCTGCACCTGTTCCATCAGGGCCTTCCACGCCATAACACAGGTACGGGTCTTGGCCTGCTGCTTACCCAGCGTCTTGGTCATATCATAGGGTGCATCGTAGCCCCACCACACGGCGGTAACGTAGTACGGCGTGCCGCCCACGAACCACAGATCCTTTTCGTCGCTGGCGGTACCGGTCTTGCCAAAGGCTTCCATGCCGTTGGAGTTGGGGTAGCGGCCGCTGGCCGTGCCGACGCTGGAGAACAGGACGTTCTTGAGCAGGCGGTTCATGACATAAGCCGTCTGGGGGGTCAGGGCCTGATAGCTGGTGTCGTTGCTCTCCATATAGATGTTGCCGTCGCGGTCGAGGACGCGGGTGTAGAGATGGGGCGTGGTGTACTCGCCGTCATAGAAGATCTGGAAGGCAGCGGCCAGCGCCGTGGGGGTCACGCCGTGGGTCTGGCTGCCCATGACCATCTGCGCAAGGCCCACGTCGTTGACCGGGTCCAGCGTATTGAGCTGCAAGGTATTGTAGACGAAGTTGAAGATGTTGCTTGCGCCCACCAGATCACCCACACGCACCGCAATGGTGTTCAGGGAGCGGGCCAGACCGTTCCACAGCGGCACATCACTGTTGTCGCCGTAGTTGCCGCCGTAGTTGCGGGGCCAGCTGCGCCATGCGTTGGGATAAGCGCGCAGCTGCTTGTCGGAAAGGCCCATCAGGCCGTTCTTGCGGCAGTAGTCCTCATCCCGGATGACCATGTCCTGCTTCTGGTACAGGGGCGAGTTGTTGAGCATGGTGGACCAGTTGACCAGACCATACTCGATGCCCAGCGCATACGCACCGATGGGCTTGATGGTGGAGCCAGTCTGCCGGGTGACGCCGTAGGCGCGGTTCAGGGAGAGGCTCTTGGTCTTTTCGCCCAGACCGCCCACCATGGCCAGCACATTGCCGTCGTAGTCCAGCGTGACCATCGCGGCCTGTGTGCGGACGTTGCGGTAGTAGTAGACCGTGCCGTCCTCGCCGGTGCGGGTCTTGGGGGTGCCGTCCTCGTTCATCACCTGCACGTCGTCGTCCGAAATGGAGGTCACCTCTTCCTCATGCCAGCCGGCCGGGAAGTAGGCGTCGTCGGCGTTGAGCATCAGATTCTCCATCGCGGTCTGGAGCTTGGGGTTCACGGTGGCCTCGATGGTGTAGCCGCCGGTGTAGAGCATACTTTGGGCGGTGGACTCATCCACGCCCTCCTTGGCCATGATGTCCTTCACCACCTCGTTGAAGAGGGCGTCGGTGAAGTAGGAGGTGGTGGAGCTGCTCTTCTTGCTGCCATCCTCCTCCGCCAGCACCAGCGGCTGCGCCGCTGCGTTGCGGTAATCATCCTCCGAGATGACGCCCTGCTGCCACATATTGTAGAGCAGGAAGTTGCGGCGGTGGATGAGGTTTTCGGGGTTGGTGTAGGGGTTGTAGTTGGTCGGATTCTTGGTGATGGAAGCAATGGACGCGCACTCCCAGAGGGTCAGCTGGCTGACATCCTTGTTGAAGTACTCGTTGGCCGCCGTCTGGACGCCCTGAATGGTGCCCGTGAAGCTGATGGTGTTGAGATACGCTTCCAGAATGGTCTCCTTGGAATAGCTGCGGCTCAGGATAAGGGCGCGGTAGATCTCACGCAGCTTGCGCAGTGCGCCCTCGATGCCGCTGGCACTCT
>OIAA01000566.1_pt1 | contig 14430 bp, 8 predicted proteins | sample 1580591 | NCBI WGS metagenome assembly OIAA01 (sample SAMEA3882556, study PRJEB24775) | human gut metagenome | biome: human-associated habitat; feature: intestine environment; material: feces | place: Netherlands | collected 2009/2010
ATAGTTTTGACAAATCTCTCACAATATAGTTATACTATATTAAGTAAATGTTGTCAAGGAAAGGAGATAAAAAATATGCAGAATTTAGAAGAAATCAACATCAAATTATACTCAACAGATGACGTATGCAAATTATTGCATATCGGAAAACAGAAATGCTTGCAGTTATTTCATCAAGAAGATTTTCCAAGCATAAAGATAGGCAGAAAATTTTGGATAAAAGCTGACTGCCTAAACGAATTTTTAAGCCATAAAAGAATTATGGCAGAATAAAAATAAAGAAGACTTAATCTAGCACATTAAATCTTCTAAGTAAAACAGGAAATGCCCTGTTCAAATTGTTTATAAAATTATTATACTACCAATTTAAAAATTGGACAAGGTATTTCCTCAAAAAAATTGAGAAACGGAGGAAATATTATGAGCACAAAAGGTTATACCGTAGGAACATATATAATAAAAACAGAAAAAAAGAACTCTGAATTACCTATGTGTCCTATATGTAAGAAATGTAAAGATAAATCATTTTGCAAAAATAGAAAAGATAAAAAAGAGATGGGCAAATGCAGTAAATGTAAAAAGTGTAAAGATTCAGAAAAATGTGACAAGTTCTATATTAATGAACAACATAAAGCAACTCTAACAATAGGAAAAGATATAGAAACAGGCAGAATCAGTTACTATACTTCCAAAAAGGAAGTCGTCTACACCAGTCTGATGATGTGCGAAAATGCACCTCCTGAATGGCTGCATGTACCGGAAGAAAATATAAAAAGGTTTCAACAGTCTATCCGTTATAAAAGAGCGGATGATAAAGATGCCGCACTGGAAAAGTTTAAAATCACATTTCAGAAACAGCGTCTATGGAATGAGGTATTGAAGATAGAAAAAAATGCAGATGCACAGCTTGGACGCTCATTTGAATTTTCCCTGCCGAAAGAATGGAGCAGACAGGAACAGATTGATTATACAACCGAATATATTCAAAAGACTTTCGTGGATAAGGGAATGTGTGTCGACTGGAGCATACACGATAAGGGCGATGGAAACCCACATGTGCATTTACTTGTAACCATGCGACCATTCAATCTGGATCATTCATGGGGCAGCAAAGAAGTCAAGGACTGGGATTTTGTCAGAGATACTGACGGAAATATCGTGGTTGATGAATCCCACCCGGACTGGTGGCAGGATAAGAAAAATCCTGACCGGCATGGAATCCGCATTCCGGTACTTGATGAAAACGGAGTACCGAAAGTCGGGGCAAGAAACCGAAAACAATGGAAACGGGTTCTGACCGATGCTACCGGCTGGAATAATCCAAAGAATTGTGAGTTATGGCGAAGCGAATGGGCTGGGATGTGTAACCGGCATTTATCCATAGACAATCAGATTGACCACCGCTCTTATGAAAGACAGGGCAAATTAAAAATCCCTACGATTCATGAGGGTGCGGATGCAAGAAAGATTGAGGAAAAATATCTCACCGGACAGATATGGAATGGTTCATGGAAGGTAGAGGAAAACCAGATGATTAAAAAACAAAATGCACTACTGCAAAAGGTAATCACAACCTTTGGTAAGGTATCCGGTGCATTGTCAATATGGAAGGAGTGGTTGAATGACATTAGAAGAAAGCAAAGAAGTAATTCCCATGATGGAAGCAATGATTACACAGATAGAGGAACAGCAGAATATCATGGCAGAGATGCTTCAGGAAATACAGGAAAAGGACGAGAAGCTGATGTGCTTTCAGGAGAAGGAAGAACGATTGCAGCAATTAGAGAGCGAATTATCAGAACTGCTTCAAATCTTGCCGGATACAGAAGAACTGTTGATACTTCTGGAAGAAAAGACAGACCAGATACAGAAGCTTACAGACGAAAATCAGCAATGGCAGGAATTGGCACAGAAATTAAACAGCGAGAACCGGCTATTGCAGAAACAGAACAGCGAATTACTGAACTTGAACAGCAATTAGAGAAAGGAAGGTCGATTGATGAACGAATTAAGAAACTCAAAGAGCGACGATCAACTGGAAGAGTTGCTTCTGCTGACAGAGCAGATGCAGGAAGAACTCGACCAGAAAGACAGGACTATCCGGGAACTGAAAATGCAGCTCGACGAATCGCTGACCTTGAACGAGAGGTTAAACAGCGAGAACAGAGCAGGGAACATTCAAGCCTTAAAGAACGACTTGAGGAAAACAAAAGAATTATTGCAGAGCGAGAAAGAGAAAACGCACGCTGCCGAAATCATGACAGAGGAATGTCAAGATAAGCTAAGGCAGGCAGAACAGGAACGGGATTATGCACTCTCCCATCAGAAAAAAGTAGAGATACCGGTTGAAAAGCCGGTATTCTATCAAAAGTGCGGGAATTGTAACCAGACAGCTTATCTGAAAGCGAAGGAAAGGTATGATACACAGAGAGAAAAACTGGCAGGCAGATATAAAGCAAAAACAGTCATGTATGAAGCATTGATATTTCTGTTGATATGGTATTCCATATCAACTACTCTTTTTCAGATGATACGGTCAAAAATATTTATTTCTGATTGCGTGGTATTCTTTGATACAATCGCCACTTTTATACAGACCATTGCAGGGTGGATTATACTGACAGGAAAGAACATGGCACAGATTAGTAATGGAATATCCAATCCTGTCGTTGCCGGAATTGTATATTGGCTGATAAGAATACTGATCTGCGGTGGATGTTTGGTGGGTGCTGGAATACTTGTAGCATTTATAGAGATAAAGATTGCAGAGTTATATAAGAAGTGCTGTTGGGATATGATTACCATAATGGTAATACTTATAAGCATGGCAACAGCTATCTACTTTGGGAAGTGGATAAAGACAACATTGCCAATCAATCTGCTATTTCTCTTATTATTCGTGCAACTGGTATATGTTGGAATCAGGTGGTATGTAAAGGGATGGCGAGAAACAAGGGGATATTATTAAAAAACTATTAGAAACTATTCATATTTACTTTCGTGCTAGGACAGATTATTCTAAAAATTCAGTGATGAGCATGCACATGAAATCTTACTTCGTTTAGGTACGAAAAAGGGCAATGGAAACTTTGTGTTCAGATGAGCTCTCACTATCTTGGTAACAACCGCAAGCAGCAGTGGAATATTGACGATGCATTCCGTATATATTCCACAACACATGGCTAAGCCCGACTAGAATGTGGGTGAAAAATTTTACAAGCGCCAGAGTTCCCTCTGGCGCTCATTTTATTTTCGCTGTGCGTTTTTTCTGTACTCTAATGGCAACAATCCCGTGCTTTTTCGGAATAATTCTGCAAATCGGCTTGAAGTGGAATAGCCTACTGTTTGGGCAACTTGCCCGACTGTCAGCTCTGTATATGCCAGCAGATATTCTGCTTGACTCATGCGCCGCTGTTGAACATATTCCGTGATGGTGCAGTCGTAGTATTTCTTAAAACAGCTTTTGAGCTTTGTTGTTCCCATGCAGGCAATCTGTGTTAGCCGTTCCAGAGGAATATCAAAAGCATAGTGATCGCTAAGATAAGCGGCAACTATTTGGAGATTTTCAATATCCTGTTGAGAGAGCTTATGGGCTGGTTTATCAGGATGTTTCTTCTGATATTCCACCACCATTGAAACAGCTTCTGCGACTTTACCCTCATAAAAAAGTTTTGCTGCAATCCCTTCCCCGCGATAGTCTTTGATTTCTGTGAGTAACCGTGACATTTCTGGAAAGTCGGATGTTTGGTCGATCTTCCGAAATGCATCCACAGGATTGATCTGTGCCTCCGGGTACAGTTTTTTCAGGTAGTCCTCATAATATGCCGGTGCAATCTCAATCCCAACCGAACGGATTGGAATATTTTTATGTATCAAAGCCTTGTATGGAGCGTAGCCTCCAATAAATGTTTTGATACAACCGGCAGACAGTCTACGGTATGGAGATAATTCCTCCCCGGAAATAGAGTCATACCGAGTGATACTCAGACATTCCGGCATGGAGCATTCCAACATGAAATCTTCGTGGAAGGAAAAGTTGTGGATTTTAATATCATATAGGTCTTTCTGTCCATAAGTCCAGTAGGAGCCTTCTCCAACTTCGGGAGAAAGTTTCCAGCAGTCACCTAATGCCCCATATTGCTGGTTGTCTGGGTCACGGATAAAACCGTGTTCAATCAGCAACGGTGTATAAAACTGGTCAATAATTTCAGACATGAAAACAGACCACCTCCTTTTTGCAACGATTAGACGAACTTTTGAAAGGAACAGACGAACATTGCCGGAACCTATTGAATGTTGTTCGATAAATGCGTATTGTATTAGACAGTGGTTATAACTATCTAACCGTAGAATATCACAAACCATTTGTCGAGTCAAGACAATGAAAAGTAGGAGGTCAAAATGAGTAATCAAGTAAATTCTATGAACAAAGGTCTGACAGTGAAAGACCTTGTAACAACAGGTATTTTTACTGCACTGTTATTTGTTTTTGTATTGGTGGGCGGTGTCTTTTTTGCAACGAATCCTGTACTTACTTTTTTCATGCCAGCAGGAGGTGGGCTGCTTGCTGGCCCCATTTATCTTTTGCTGATTGCAAAAGTACATAAGCGTTGGAGCCTTTCTATAATGGGCGTTATCATGGGTATTATTTGGTTCGTGACTGGTATGCACTGGGCTTTTGCATTGGGCTACATGATCATGGCGATTGTCGCGGACTTTGTTGCTGGTGCAGGGCAGTACAAAAGCAAAAAACTCAACAGCCTGTCTTATATCCTGTTCTCTCTCGGTGGCACTGGTTCATATATCGTGTTCTTTGTTGACCCCAACGGCTGGGCGCAGACCATGCTGGGGAACGGAACTGAACAGAGTTACATCGACACCATGCAGGCAACTGCAAATACCGGCATCCTGATTGCCATGTTTGCTGCTGTTATCATTACATCTGCAATCAGCGCTTTTGTAGGCTGCAAAATGCTGAAAAAGCAGTTTGAAAAAGCAGGTATTACAGCATGAGCGGTAAACGCCACAAGAAAGAGCTTTGGCTCGACCCACGGGCCAAGCTCTTTCTTATTCTTATGTGTGTTTTATCGTCCATGTTTGCGCCCTCACTTGCATATCAATTTATCCTTGTTATGCTGATTGCGATATTGGGGGCTTTCTTTGGAAAGTGGAAATATGTCATTAAGGCTGTATGCTTTTATGCGGTCATCTGTGCCCTGACAGTTTGGATCATGGCAGAAATGACAGGCACGCTGCGGACAATGTTTATTGCCTTTTTAGGCTTGTTTCATAAGGTCTATGCGTGCGGAACCTTGGCTGGGATTGTTCTGACTACTACAAAAGTCAATGAGTTCCTGTCTGCTATGAACCGTGTCCGCGCACCCAAAAAGTTAGTAATTCCTATGGCAGTTATGCTGCGGTACATTCCAACTATTCAAGAGGACTGGCGCTATATCACAGACGCTATGCGAATGAGAGATGTTTCACCATCTCTGGCGGGCTTTTTAACACATCCGGGCATGACGGTTGAGTGTATTTATGTACCTTTATTGATGGCAGCTTCAAAAGCGGCGGATGATCTTTCTGTTGCTTCTGTCACTCGTGGAATTGAAAATCCCAATCCACGCACCTGTCTTGTCCAGATAAAATGCGGAATTTCCGATTGGGGCGTCATGGCCGTTGCCGTAGCTTATCTGATTTTTGAATTATGTGTGCGGGGAGGTGTGATCGGTTGATTGAGTTTGAAAATGTATCGTTTTCCTATACGGGGCAGGAACATGGTGGGCTGCGCGACATCAATTTGAAAATTTCGGACGGAGAATTCGTCCTGTTCTGTGGCCGCAGCGGGTGCGGAAAAACAACGATTACAAGGCTGGTGAATGGACTGATCCCTCAGTTTTATCAGGGGGAGCTTCATGGCCGTGTGCTGGTAGATGGTCAGGAAATCAGCAATATCCCCATGTATCAGATTGCCGCTAAGGTTGGCTCCGTTTTCCAAAATCCACGGACGCAGTTTTTCAATGTTGATACAGACAGTGAGATTGCCTTTGGAATTGAAAATGAAGCTCGCCCTCCTGAGAAATTGGCTGAGCGAGTAGAGCAGACAACTGAAGATTTGCATATTCAAAAGCTACGAAACAGGAATATTTTTGAGTTGTCCGGCGGAGAAAAGCAGAAAATCGCCTTTGCTTCTGTTTATGCCATGAACCCACAGATTTATCTATTGGATGAACCATCCTCTAATCTGGATATGACTTCGATCCAGGAACTAAAGGAACATTTGCGGCTGATAAAAAAACAGGGCAAAACAGTTTTGATAGCGGAACATCGTCTGTACTACCTGATGGAGTTGGCTGACCGAATTGTTTATCTGGAAAACGGAGAAATCAAAGGAATATACACCCCGGAAGAATTTCGGCAGCTATCTGAACCTGATCGTGAACACATGGGTCTGCGAGCTGTTGATCTACAGGCGGTATTCCCGCCAAAAGCCCACTTGCTTGCGCCTCCCCCTGTATTGGAGCTGCGGAATGTGACGCTCCGTTACAAGAAGCAAACAATTTTGCATGACATTGAGCTATCCGCCGGAAAGGGCGAAGTGATTGGTGTGGTCGGCCACAACGGAGCTGGAAAGACTACATTTTCCCGCGCTCTCTGTGGGCTTCACAAAGACTGCGATGGACAATTTTTGTGGGAAAGCGAGCCGATTGAGCGTAAGGAAAGGCTGAAACGCTCTTACATGGTTATGCAGGATGTGAATTATGAACTTTTCGCTGACAGCGTGGAGGCAGAGTGCTCCTTTGGTATACGCAATCCAGATCAAACACTGGTAAATGCAACTTTGGAGGAATTAGGCCTTACCCAATATCGGGAGCGCCATCCAAACACGCTTTCTGGCGGTCAAAAGCAACGAGTAGCTGTAGCTGTTAGCATGATTTGTGGGAAAGATCTGCTGGTATTCGATGAACCGACCAGCGGCCTTGATTTTGACAGTATGACGCAGGTGGCGGGACTGATCCGCCGGTTGTCCAATATGGGAAAGGTTATTTTCATTGTCACCCACGATTTTGAATTTGTCTGCCGTACCTGCTCCCGTGTCCTGCATTTTGACGAGGGCGAAATGCCCGATGATGTACCAGTTACAATGGATGCCCTCCCGAAATTGAGAGAGCTGTTCTCTGTTTCAGATGGAAAGGAGAGGTGATCTATGAAACAGAAAAAAGAAAACAGAGTAGCTTTGCTGCTCCACTGGGCCGGTGAGCAAAAAATCTGGCTGTTCCTGGCAATTTTTCTATCGGCGGTCAGTGGCCTTTGCATTATCGTTCCTTACATTGGGATTTACAGGCTGATGGACGCCACATTTAACAATGCCTGTACAAAAGAACTTGTGGTACAGACTGTGGCAATGATTGCCGCCGCTGTCACCCTGCGTTTTGCATTATTCGGCTGTTCCGGCGTGGCAGCCCATAAAGGCGCATACGGCGCACTGTTCAAAGTGCGCTGCATGGTTGCGGAACACATGGCCAGAGCGCCTTTGGGGGCCTTGAATGAACGGCGCACCGGGGATATAAAAACGGTTCTGAATGAAGATATTGAAAAGCTGGAGTTGTTCCTGGCCCATAACCTTCCTGACCTTGTGTGCTATCTGGTTGGGCCGGTAGTCATCTTTATTTACCTGATGACCGTCAATATTCCTCTGGCATTGATTTCCCTGGTTCCGCTGATCCTTGCTGTTGTTGTAATGGGGATGATGTTCCGCAATACGGATGACCTGATGGAACGGGCCAATCACTCCATTACCACACTGAACTCGGTTATGATTGAGTACATCAGCGGTATGAAATTGATTAAAGCCTATAACATGGGGAGCAAATCGTTTCAAAAGTTTTCAGACGCTATCCAGGAAGAAAACGCCATGTGGAATGAAACTTCCCGGCGCATGGGGCCACCTTATGCGGCCTTTGTTGTTATCATCGAATGTGGGATGTTGCTGATGGTTCCAATCGGCGGAATGTTTTTCCTCAAAGGCTCACTGGCGGCCAGCGCATTTTTGCTGTTCGTCTATGTAGGTTCCATGTATCTGACGGAAATCCGCCCCCTGCAAGAACTGGGGACTAATTTTGCTAATGTACTGAACGCTGTTACCAAGACCAAAGAAATCCTGGATATTCCGATTTATGAGGGTGGAACGGACTTTCCCCAAAATCACGATATTGAACTTCGCAATGTCCGATTTTCCTATGACGGCAAGACCGATGTACTGCAAGGCGTCAACCTCAAAATCAATGACGGGGAACGCATGGCTCTTGTGGGACAGTCTGGTGCCGGTAAAAGCACTGTGATTGAACTGATCTCCCGCTTCTATGATGTGCAGGAGGGCGAAGTGCTGATTGGTGGAAAAAATGTCAAAGAGCTTGACTACGATACCATTCTGAAAAATGTAGCCATCGTATTTCAAAAGACATTCCTGACCCGTGACAGCGTTTTAGAAAATATCCGAATGGGCAGCAACGCCACTCTGGAAGAAGTGCGGGCTGCTGCAAAAGAGGCGCAGATTGACGATTTTATCATGTCCTTGCCAGATGGATATGACACGAAAGTGGGTAGCTTTGGCTCTCGCTTCTCCGGCGGTGAAAAACAGCGGATCGCGATTGCCCGCGCAATTCTGAAAAATGCACCTATCTTAATTTTGGACGAGGCCACAAGTGCCTCTGACCCGGAAAATCAGATGGAGATTGATAAAGCTATTCAAAATCTATGCAAAGGCAAAACAGTCATTGTAGTAGCACACCGTTTGAGTGCTTTGAAAATGTGCAACCGGGTGGCTGTGGTGGAAAATCATACAATTACCAGCGTTGGCACCCATGAGGAAGTTCGGAAGAACAACGCCTACTATCGAAATGCGTGGAAAGACTACGAGACAGCCCGGAATATCACTTATCAGTTGGAGGGAGGCGAGCAGCATGAATGAGCATGATGTATTGAAAAAAAACCGCAATTTCTATATTGGTGTCGGCGGAACCGTTCTGGAAGGACTTCTCTCCGGCAGCCTGTTTATGCTGCTTTACTCTGTTATGCAGTTTTTGTGGTCGGGTCAATTTGACATGAACCGCGTTCTGGCTCTGACCGGTATTATTGCAGTGGTTTTTCTTCTCCGTATCCTGATTTACAGCTACGGTTATACCAAAGCGCAGATTGGCGGTGCGGAGGTCAGTAAGAATATTCGGCTTTTTATGGGTGACCATTTGAAGCGCATCCCACTGTCCCGCTTTACGCAGGGGCAGACCGGCGATTATATCAACACCATCACAAGCGATGTAAACAACTACGAAAAAATCCTGACCCATAAAGTCGGAGATTTGGCAAAGAATTTTGCCCTGTCATTGATGTTGATTGTCTTTGTTGTGACGCTTTATGTTCCAGCTGGAATTATCCTGCTGATAGCAGACCTTCTTTTAATCCCCGGCCTGTGGCTTTCTTTCCGCATGGTACGGAAATATGGAAAAGAAAAGAACGATATTTGTGCGGAGAACGTCAGCAGCATTGTTGAATATGTTTCTGGTATTCAGACTTTCCGAGCTTATGGTGTAGGCGGTATGAAGAACAAAACCGTTATCAACGCCATGCGGGAGTTTTGCCGGATCAGCTTTATATACGAAGCAAAGGTGCTTCCCATTGGTGCGGGCTTTGGCATTTTAAGTTGGCTGTCCTGTCCGCTGGTTATCTGGTTGTCCTATGCACCTTGGATCGCAGGGACACTGAACACAGTAGACTACCTTTTGATTTGTATGTTACCCCTGTTTTGTGCAAAGTTGGCTAACTCGATTTTTGTAGACCTCACCAGTTATAAGAACCTGATGATCTCGAAAAACAAAATCTTGGGTGTAATGAATGAGCCGGAGGAAACTGGCAGCATGGAGCCGCTTCACACAGCTACCCATGAAATCACATTTGACAATGTAGATTTTGCATATGTTCCCGGTGAACCGGTACTAAAACACGCCACCTTTACGGTACCAGATCAAAAGCTCACGGCCATTGTCGGAGACTCTGGCTCCGGCAAATCTACCATTTTGAACCTGATTGCAAAATATTATGAAGCAACGAGCGGGACGATTTCGATTGGCGGTAAACCCATTAACCATATTGCCGCAGAGCGTGTACTGGAACAAGTTTCTATGGTAGATCAGGATGTATTTCTCTTTGACGATACCATCCGGGATAATATCCGGCACGCCCGCCCCAATGCCACGGACGAGGAAATCGAGGCCGCCTGCCGGGAGGCCAACTGTGACGGCTTCATCCGTAAGATGGAAAAGGGATACGATACGCCGACTGGCGAGAACGGAAACCTTCTCTCTGGCGGTGAGCGTCAGCGGATTTCAATCGCCCGCGCTATCCTGAAAAACAGCCCGATCCTGCTTTTGGATGAAGCAACAGCATCTCTTGACATTGAAAATGAGCTTGCCGTAAAGCAGGCCATCGCCAATCTGCTAAAAGAAAAAAAGACAGTGGTAATGATTGCTCATACCCTTTCCATCGTCAAAAATGCAGATCAAATCCTTGTAATGGGTGATGGCAGGATTGCTGAATCTGGAACCCATGAGGAATTGCTTGCGAAAGGCGGAAAATATGCTGCTATGTGGAACGCAGAGCAAAAAATATCGGCTTGATAGAAGCTAAAGAAGAATAATTGCATAGCGCATGAACCTGCCCCGACTACGGGGAAAGAAAAAAACGCTGGCTGTGGGCAGGTGATTTTGCGCGCCTATTTTAAGTTATTATCCTAACGGCGGTTTTTCAAAGCCACCGTTGCAAAGTGCATAACAATATAGTCGCTGTACGATGGCTTTTTTTCTTTTGCCATCGTGCGGCAACTTTTTCACTTTTCTTTTATCTTAACAGGCAATCCTCACAGAAATGTCACGGGCATACGCCATTTCGACAAAATAACAAGCTGAAATCTCACCAATCTGTGAGATTTCAAATTTTTTGAGGAAAGCCGAGAGGAAATGCCTCCTCCCGGCTTTCAATAGGTTTATGATTATTTATTGTAGCAATCTCTGCCGTTACTCCGAAGTCCTCAGCCGTTCCACCACAGTTCCCTTGTTAAAGAAATGGAGAACGATCAGCGGAATAACCACAGCCAGCAGCAGATAAAGCACACCAATGACCAGAACCGGAACCAATGTAATATTCAGAGTAAAGAACCACATGGAAGGGCCATTCAATGCGCTCTTTAGCACTGTGACTGCCAGGATCGCTGCGACTGCTCCGCCGATAATGTCCGCACCTACGGCATAGTAGATGCCCTCATAGACCGTCAAGCGGCGAAGCTGCTTGCCGGTCATACCGATGCTCTGCATGGTAGCAAACTCATGGCGGCGGGTGATGATGTTGGTAATAATCATGTTGGCAAAGTTAATCAGTCCTGCAAAGGCCATGATGCAACCAATCAGACCGCCGATAACCAGGATCATGCTGCGGACCGAATCAAGCTGCTCTTTCAACAGCTTGGTGGAAGTATAGGCAACCGAAGTATTTTCACTCACATAGCTGCTCAAAAATTCTTCCATCTGCGGCTGCAAGGCTTCATCCACATTGAATCCATAAGTCAGCAGCGTGGGAGCGTCATAGATTTCCTTAAATACAGTGTCCGGCAGATACACAAAAGGAGCATCAGCGCCGATATGCACTTGGGCAGTGGTGCCGGTCGGCGTTTCGGTTTCTGTTCCCACAAGGATCGCTTTTGCAAGGATGGTGCTGGTTTTGACCAGTTCCCCATCCTTGTAGAAGGAAATGCTCTCTCCAACCTGTAACTGATCGGTCAGCGGAGTGTTCCTTGGTTCCTCTGTCAGTTTGTCCATGGGGCAGCCAATAATGACATATTCTCCGGTAGCCATTTTCTGCGTTAAGGTTTCGGCATCTTTTTCGCCTTCAAAAATACGCATATCCGCCCAGAAATTCTCGGAGGCTCCCATCACATTACCAAAATAGCGCCTTTCGGTATCAGAACTTGTGTACAGGCTATATCCCTGATAGCTTTGATTTACGACGCCTTCTTCCTCATGGAATAGCTCTATGCCGCTTAAATCTTCAAACCCATAGTCAACCAACACATTTCTATCGTCTTTTGTATTTCGGTAAAGATAGCGTTCATCCTCAACTCCGGGCTGTCCGGCAATCAGATCCACCGCCTGTTGTGAGAGCGTATCTTTATGGTGCTGAACGCTTTCCATTACATTAAATGCGGCGGAGTTATAGACATTAAAATCTGTTCTGGTAACACGGTTTACCCACTTTTCTTCATCAAGGCTTTGCGTCACAATGATGATAGAGTTAAACAGGACGATGCACAGAAGCAGGGAAATAATGATGAACGCTGAACGCCGACGATTGCGCCCCAGGTTGGAAAAGGCCATGCGGGACAGCTTTACTCCATTGGTACGCTTGGCACTTCTCTTTTTATAGGCGTTCTGCTCGGTGTAGCGGATCGCCTCCAGAGGAGAAATCTTTGCCGCCTTTTTTGCAGGCTTCCGGGTGCTGATAAACACGGTCAGGATCGTAAAGAGAGCGGCGATAACAAAGATCAGCGGCGAGGTCGATACGGATGTACCCACCATAGAGTATTCAAGGTTAATGATCTCTGTCACGATAGGAAGCAGCACCCAACCGGCAAAGAAACCGGCGATCAGACCAATAGGCAGTCCGATCAGCGTGAGCCAGACCGCCTGACGGTTCACAATGCCCTTGATCTGCCGTGTGGAAGTGCCAATCGTCCGCAGCAGGCCGTATTGACGAACATCCTGCATCACAGAAATATCAAAGATATTGTAGATCAGCAGGTATCCGCACACGACAAACATCAGGATAAATACAACAGCAAACACGATGGACTCTGATGAAGTCAATCCCTGGGACATTTGATTTTCAGAGGCGAGAATGAAATTGTCTGCGCCCATATCCTCTGGATTGCCGCCAATGGAGTAAACGAACTCATTCAACTGCTGCTGAACATTTGCTTTATTCTTCAGCACGACATCGGAAAAAGTAACGCCGGACATTTCATGGTCTACCGCATAAGTGTTCTGGACCACATCGGGGTTTTCCTTTATAAACTGCTCTGAAACAGTCGCAACGCTCACAGAGTCATTGCTTGCTTCCCACCAGCCGGAAAGCACCATATCATAATGATAAGTTTTCCCCCGCAGTTCAAATTCCAACGGAACCTCTGCGCCGATCTCAGGTTCTACACCCAGCGCCTTCAGCGCCAAATCCGTAGTGGCGATCTCATTCGCTTTCTCCGGTGCTGCTCCGTGAGTAGGCACACAGAAGGTCAGCTCCTGCTGCACACTGTCCGCATAATTGATCTCAATGGAATGGCTGGAAGTATTGCTTGCATAGCCAATGATACGCCGGTGACCTGCCTGCTCCACAAAATCGCTGTTTACAAGCTGCTCATACTGTTCCTCCGTCAAAGGCTCATTCATCTGATCCGGCATGGAATACGCATAGGGTTTTACAACGCTCTTGTAACTCTCAATCATCGTAGTGAGCCTGTCCTCTGTAAGATAATTTTCCTTCAGATCCAGGATCGCATCATTTAATTTATCTCGGAATGTCTGTGATTTCAGGCATCTCTGAAATAAGACATTTCCCCAGTAATTACTGATTCCGGATTCCCAGCCGCCCTGATCTGAAAATTGCCGTATTTTATATTCTGTTCTCATAAAAGAACCATCATTATCCCAGCTGATAAAATACCATGTATCGGAATTAAGCGGACTGTAAATATAAGAATTTCTATTTTGTGTATCCACATTTCCGGTCAGGATCTGATATGCCATCCAATAGGTAATATTTTCCATATCAAAGTACTGGTTCAGGATCTCATCAATCGGTATCGAGTAATCATTGACTGTATCCAGCATCTCTATCAGTTTACTGTGATCAGAATTTCCTTTTATTTCCAGATATTCTTCAAACTTTTTCTGGTCGTAATCCGCATCATCTTCTTTTTTGATCACGTCCTCATAGCGATAGAATTCAAAAGAATTAATTTTGTACAGCTGTCCATTCGAGTCCAGGCCATGAGCCTTCATTCCTGTTTTATTCAGCTGCTCTACCTGCGTATATAATCCATAATCTGCAAAGCTGTCACTCGTTCCATCTGTATTGTCCTTCACATACAAATGTACAAACTGTGTTCGGAGCGAAAGCATCTGCGGAATTTTCTTCATCAGATCATAGGCCAGTTTATTTCGGAAACGCATTCCTTCTGTCTGATGTTTATTCAGATTGATCGTTCTCTGTCCACGCCAGGTTCCCTTGTTTTTTTTCAGCTCGATTTTGTAATTCTTCTGTGCATATTCGCTGGATGTCTGTCCCCGGACCTGCACTGTGGCATTTGGAGCAGTCTCTCCATAACCG
>OIAA01000568.1_pt1 | contig 14375 bp, 13 predicted proteins | sample 1580591 | NCBI WGS metagenome assembly OIAA01 (sample SAMEA3882556, study PRJEB24775) | human gut metagenome | biome: human-associated habitat; feature: intestine environment; material: feces | place: Netherlands | collected 2009/2010
CGGCGGCCTGCCAGCTCTTCCAGCCGCATGGCCCGCAGCATTTCGGCGCAGCGGGCTTTGCGGGCGGCTCTGTCTTTTTCTGCGTTCAGGCCGCAGAGGATGTTCTGCTCCACGGTCATGTTCGGGAAGAGGGCGTAGTTTTGGAACAGCAGGCCCACGCCCCGCTGCTGGGGCGGCAGGTCGATGTGCTGCTCGCTGTCGAACAGCACCCGCCCATCCAGCAGGATGCGGCCCTTGTCGGGCTTCACGATGCCCGCGATGCAGCGCAGGGTCATGCTCTTGCCGCAGCCGGAGGCGCCCAGAATGGCCGTGGCAGTGTTCCCGGCGGTGAAGTCAGAGCGGAGGGTAAAGCCGTTCAGCTTTTTCTCGATGTGCACTTCCAGACTCATGGGCGTCCACCTGCTTTCTGCTTCTTTTCCAGCAGATTGACGGCCAGCAGCACCACCGCCGAGATGACGATGTCCACCAGCACCCACCGCATGGCCCCCAGCTCGTCGTTGGTGCGCCAGAGCTGGTAGACGGTAGTGGCAATGGTAGCCGTCCTGCCGGGGGTGTAGCCCGCGATCATGCTGGTAGCGCCGTACTCGCCCAGCGCCCGGGCAAAGGCCAGCACCGTACCGGCAAGGATGCCCTGCCGACAGCAGGGCATCCGCACCCGCCAGAAGATCCATGTGTTGGACTGTCCCAGTGTCTGGGCCGACCAGGCCAGCGTCTCATCGAAGCTCTCGAAGGCACCCCGGGCCGTGCGGTACATCAGCGGGAAGGCCACCACGATGGAGGCGAAGATGGCGCTGTACCAGTTCATGACCAGCTTGACGCCGAAATGCTCCAGAAAGAAGAGGCCCAGAGGCCGCTTTGCACCGAAGAGCAGCAGAAGAAAATAGCCCACCACGGTAGGTGGCAGCACCATCGGAAGGGTGAGGATCACGTCCAGCACGCCCTTGACGGTGCGGGGCAGCTTTGCGATATAGTAAGCGGCAAAAATGCCGAGGAAGAACACCGCCGCGCAGCTGATGAGCGCGATGCGCAGGCTGTTCCATAAGGGATACCAGTCCATAAGTTTGTCCTCAAATATAAGCAGGCTTGCCCTCTCCGTCATTGCTTGCGCAATGCCACCTCTCCCAAGGGGAGAGGCTTTGCTTTCCCGCCGCGCTTTAAGGCTCTCCCTTTGGGAGAGCTGGACGCGAAGCGGCCTGAGAGGGCAAGGATGCTCATAATTTACACCGCCGCAAATCCCACGCTCTCGAAGACCTGAGCGGCGGCATCGGTGCGCAGGTAGGCGAGGAAAGCCACGGCAGCGTCGGGGTGAGGGGCAGCCTTGAGGACGGCGGCGGGGTAGATGACCTGACCGCACATCTCGGCGGTGGCCTCGTCCACGGGGGTCAGACCGGCGCTGTATGCGTCGGTGCAGTAGACGACACCGGCGTCCACGCTGCCCTCGCTGATCTGGGTGGTGACTTCCTTGACGTTCGAGCCATAGGTGATGACACCGGCAGCGGCCAGAGCAGTCTCGTCGAGGCTGTAGTAAGAGAGAATCTTCTGGGTGTACTGGCCCACGGGCACGTCGCTGTTGCCCATGCAGAACAGGATGTCCTCCGCCTTCAGGTGCTCGGCCAGGGCGTCGAAGCTGTCGATGCCCTTGTCGCTGCCCTCGGGCACGCAGAGGACGACCTTGTTTTCCAGCAGGTCCACGCGGGTGGCGGAGTCCACGAAGTCCAGACCGTCGGGGTTCACGTCGGCAGAGGCGGTGATGTCCAGCTGGTTCATCTGCTTCTGGCCGGCGGAGAGGAACAGGTCGCAGTCGGCACCCTCCTGGATCTGGGTCTTCAGCGTGCCGGAGGAATCGAAGTTGAAGCGGAAAGTCACGCCCGGGTTCTGGGCAGAGTACGTTTCGGCGATGGCGTTCAGGGTCTCGGTCAGGGAGGCAGCGGCGAAGACGATCAGCTCGACGGATTCGCCGGAAGCCTCGGAGGATGCCGCCTCAGAAGAAGCGGCTGCGGAGGAAGCGGTGCTGGAAGCAGCGCCGCCGCAGGCGGTCAGGGCAGCAGCAGCGCCGACCACGCCGGCTACAGCAAGAAAGTTACGGCGGGAGATGAGGTTGGTTTTCATGAATTTCTCCTTTTACTTCCGGGCGCACTCGCCGTCCAGCCCGGCGGCGATGCGGATGCCGTGCTCAAGGCTGGGCAGGATGTACTCGAGGTTCTCCTTGACGGCCTTGGGGCTGCCGGGCAGGTTGACGATGAGCGTCTTGCCGCGCAATACGCTGGCGGCGCGGCTCAGCATCCCGCGGGGGGTGATGGACAGGCTGTGGTACCGCATGGCTTCGGCGATGCCGGGGGCGCTGCGGTCGGCCACGGCATAGGTGGCCTCCGGGGTGATGTCCCGGGGGGAGAAGCCGGTGCCGCCGGTGGTCAGGATGAGGTTCACCTGACGGCCGTCAGCCAGCCGGATGAGCTGGGCTTTCAGGGCCTTGGCCTCGTCGGGCAGGATCATGGTCTCCTCCACCACATAGCCTGCGGCGGTGAGCATCTCCACAATGAGGGGGCCGCTCTTGTCCTCCCGCTCGCCCCGGCTGCCTTTGTCGGACAGGGTGATGACGGCGGCCCGCAGGGGCGGGTCGGCCACCGGGGGCAGAAGGGTCACTTCGTCGCCCACATGGATCTCGCCGCCCTCCAGCACCCGGGCGAACACGCCCTCCCGGGGCATGATGCACTCGCCGGTCTGCTGCTTGATGACGCAGTCGTTGTGGCACTCCTTGCCGATCTGGGTCATCTCCAGCACGACGCTGCCGATGGCAAACCGGCTGGTGACGGGCAGATTGCGGAAGTCGAAGCCCTCGATGACCAGATTTTCGCCAAAGGCGCCATAGTCCACCCAGATCTTCTTGCGGAACGCCTCGATCTTCTCGGCGCTCAAAAGGCTCACCTGACGGTGCCAGCTGCCGCCGTGGGCGTCGCTGATGATGCCCCACTCCGGGGTCAGAACAGCGCTGGGCACCTCAGTCTTGACGGTGCCGCGCTTGGGGCTGGTGCAGATTGCCAGAAGTTTTCCCATAGATCGTTATCCTCCGATGCGATACATGCCGCGGGTCGCGGGCATGGAATTGTCTCCGAAATGATGTTCCCGGGGCTTTGCCCAGATGGTCTGCCGGATGGCCTGTGAAAGTGCGGCGTCGGTTGCACCGCTGCGCAGAAGCTCCCGCAGGTCGCAGCCCGCCTCGCTGGCGAGGCAGGGGCGCAGGAAGCCTTGGCTCGTCAGCCGCACCCGGTTGCAAGAGGCACAGAACTTGCCGTGGACGGCGGCGATGAAGCCCACGTCACCCTCCCAGCCGGGGGCGGTGTAGTAGACTGCCGGGCCGTCGCCGAGAACTGCGCTCTGTGCCGCAGGCAGAGGGGCGAACTCCGGCCAGCGGCGGGCGAACCGCTCCCGCAGCGCAGGCCCCGAGATGCAGGGCATGGCTGCGCCGTAGCCGATGGGCATCATCTCGATAAAGCGCACCTGCAATGGGTGCGCCTCGGCGAGGGCGGCAAGGTCTTCCAGCTCGCCCTCGTTGACGCCCGCCTGCGGCACGCAGTTCAGCTTGACGGGGATACCGCTGTCCAGCGCGGCGCGGAGGCCCTCCATCACATGGGAGAACCCGTCCCGGGCTGTGATGCGCTGGAACACCTCCGGGCGGAGGGTGTCGAGGCTGATGTTCACGCTGTCCAGCCCGGCGCTCAGAAGGGCGGGCAGCTGCCGGGCCAGCAGGATGCCGTTGGTGGTCAGGGTGACTTTGCGGATGCCGGGGATGGCTTTCAACCCCGCCACCAGCTGGTCCACGTCTTTGCGCACCAGCGGCTCGCCGCCAGTGACCCGGACGGTATCGATGCCGCACTGGGCAAAGAGAGCCGCGAGGCGGAGGAACTCTTCGTAGGTCAGCACGGCCTCCCGTTCCAGCTTCTCCACGCCGTCCGGCATACAGTAGCGGCAGCGCAGGTTGCACAGGTCGGTGACGGAGAGGCGGAGATAGTGGATATTGCGGCTGGAAGAATCAAACATAGCCGCCCTCCGCCCGGACATAGTGGCCGCTCTTGCCGCCGGTCTTTTCCACCAGATGGATCTCGCCCAGCTCCATCCCCTTGTCCACGGCCTTGCACATATCGTAGATGGTCAGCAGGGCCGTGGAAACGCCGGTCAGAGCCTCCATCTCCACGCCGGTGACACCGGCGGTCTTGACGGTGCAGAGGGCTTCCACAGCCCGCCGTTGAGGCAGGAGCCTGAAATCCACGCTCACCTTGGTCAGGGGCAGCGGATGACAGAGGGGGATCAGCTCGCTGGTGCGCTTGGTGGCCATGATGCCGGCGATGCGGGCGACGCCCAGCACATCGCCCTTCTTGACGGTGCCGCTCTCCACAGCGGCAAAGGCCTCCGCGTTCATGGTGATGATGCCGTGGGCCACAGCCTCCCGGAAGGTGACGGCCTTTTCGCTCACGTCCACCATCACGGCGTTGCCGGAGGCATCGAAATGGGTCAGATTGGTTTCAGTTGTACTCATATTTTACGCTATCCTTCGTACAACCTCTCAGTCGGGCTTACGCCCGCCAGCTCCCCTTGTAGGGGAGCCTCTGGCGAAGAGAGAAAGCTTTCCGGAATGCCAAGGTCTCTCCTCGATAGGAAAGGTGGCATCGCGTCAGCGATGACGGAGAGGTTTGATTTGTTTCAGCAATGCCCAAACCCGCAGTTGGGCCAGTGGCACTCGGCGCAGCCCAGACACAGGCCGCCCTCACCCAGACGGGCGATGTCTTCGGCGGTGATGGGGTCATCGGCCAGCAGGCGGGGCAGCAGCAGGTCAAAGATGGTGCGCTTGGCGTACATGACGCAGCCGGGCAGGCCGCAGACCGGCACGCTGCCCAGATAGCTCACGAGGAACATCGCCCCCGGCAGCACCGGTGCGCCGTAGGTGACGATGTCCGCGCCGGTGTTCCGGATGGCCAGCGGGGTGCGGTCGTCGGGGTCCACGCTCATGCCGCCGGTGGTGAAAATAAGCTCACAGCCTGCGTCCCTCGCTTCCAGAATGGCGGCAGTGATGCCCGCCGGGTCGTCGTCGCAGACCTTGTGGAAGACCATCTCGCAGCCGTACTCCGCCAGCTTGCCCACCAGAATGGGGGTGAACTTGTCCTCGATGCGGCCCTTGAACACCTCGCTGCCGGTGGTGATGACGGCGAACTTCTTGGGCTGCATGGGCAGCACGTTCAGGATGGGCGTGCTGCCGGCTGCCGCCTGCATGGCGTCCATCTTTTCCTGCTCGATGACCAGAGGGATGATGCGGGTGCCGGCCAGCTTCTGGCCCTTTTTCACGGGCAGGTCGCCGTGGATGGTGGCGATCATCATCTGGGGCGTGCGGTTGACGGCCAGCAGGGCGTCGCGGTTGATCTTGAGAAGGCCGTCGCAGTCGGCGATGAGCTCGATCTTGCCCTCCTTCGGCTCGGTGCCGTGGATGTTTTTGCCCGCGGCAGCTTTATACAGCAGGGCGGCAGCCTCGTCCTCGTGGAGGATGCCGGGCTTCTTCTCCCAGACGTAGAGATTCTCTTTGCCGATGGAGAGCAGCACGGGGATGTCCTCGGGCTGGATGACATGGCCCTTGCGGAAGCGGGCACCCTTGAACTCGCCGGGAATGATCTGGGTAATATCGTGGCAGAGCACCTGCCCTGCCGCGTCTTCGGTGCGGATGAGTTTCATTGTGGTTTTCCTCCTTACAGCGTCGGCATCTGGGCCACGAGCCAGTCGGCCAGCGCCTGCGTTTCTTCGAGGCCGAAATCGGCATCCGGGATGTCGCCCACGACAGCCAGCGGCTGGAAGGACACCGGCGTGTCCGAGATCTCCCGGCGCACGACCTCGATCTTCGGCCAGCCGCTGTCCTTGAAGCCCTCCAAGAGGACGAGGTCGTAGCCGTGGCGCTCGAACAGGGCCAGAAGGTCCTGCTCCGTCAGGCGGAAGGCCTCGGTCAGCAGGTAGCGCTGGCCGGAGTAGACGGCCACACCCTCGGCCCCGGCCTCCCGCAGACGGTAGCTGTCGGTGCCGGGCACATCGGGGGTGAAATCGTGGCCGTCGTGCTTGATGACGCCTACTTTCAGCCCCCGGCTGCGCAGGGCAGGCAGGAGCTTTTCGAGAAGAGTCGTCTTGCCGCTGTTATGCAGGCCGCTGACGGCCAGCACCGCCGGGCGCTTCAGCTCCAGCTGTTCGGCAAGGATCTGTTTCGGTTCACTGTACAAAGGAAAGCACCTCCACTTCTTCGCCCGGGGCCACCGGGCCGCTGCCCGCAGGCAGCTCCACCAGACAGTTGCAGCCCATCATGGCCGACAGGCTGCCGGACGAATGGGCCTCGGCACTGCCCTCGCCGGGGATGGTCACACTGCCGCCCATGGCCTTGGCCCGCAGGTAGCGGGCGACCTTGCTGGGCTTGGAAAAGCCGGTGGTCAGGGTGCAGGTGGTGCGGGGGAGGATGCAGCCCTCCTCGCAGCGTCCCGCCGCCCGCAGCAGGGCCGGGATGGCGTATTGCTCCAGCGTCGCAGCGGCGGCGAAGGGGTTGCCGGACAGGCAGAACACCAGCTTGCCGCCGACTGTTCCGGCCAGCATGGGGCTGCCGGGCTTCTGAGCCACGCCTGCGAAGAGGAGGTCTGCATCCAGCGCTTCCAGCACAGCGGGCAGATAGTCCTTCTGCCCCACCGAGACGCCGCCGCTGGTGATGACGGCGTCACATTCCGCCAGCAGCTCCTTCATCTGTCCTGTGATCTCCTCCGGGTCGTCCGAGCAGTGCCGCCGCCGGACGCCGAAGCCCAGCTGCCGCAGCCGGGCGGCGTTCTGGATGCCGTTGGCGTCGTAAATTTTGCCGGGCGTCCAAGCTTCGCCCGGGGCCAGAAGCTCGCTGCCGGTGGCAAGAACGCCCACGGTGAGCGCTTTGCAGACCGGCACAGCGGCATAGCCCTGTCCGGCCAGCACCCCGAGGTGGGCCGGGGTGAGGACGGTGCCCGCCCCGGCGATGACAGTCCCGGCGGCGATGTCCCCGCCCCGGAGCACCACGTTCTCCTCCGGCTTCAGGGCGGCATAGAGCCGGACGGCGTCCTCGCCGCCGTCGGTCAGCTCCTGCATCAGGACGCAGTCCGCGCCCTCGGGCAGGGGCGCGCCGGTCATGATGCGGGCTGCACAGCCTGCGGGCAGGGGAGAGGCGGGGGCATCTCCGGCGTAGAGCTTCATGACCACCGGCAGGGTGACGGGAGCTTCGCGGCTGGCCCCGGCGGTGTCGGCGCTGTGCAGGGCGTAGCCGTCGAGGGGGCTGCGGTCAAAGGGCGGCTGGTCCATCCGGGCCGACAGGGTCTCGGCGGCGATGCGGCCGACCGTATCGTCCAGCGGCAGGGTCTCCGCCGCCGGTCTTGGCAGGGCCGCAGCTGCATCCAGCACGCGGCGCAGCGCCTCAGAGGGCGCACAGAAAGGCTGTTTCATAAACTTCCTCCAAAAGCCCGCAGCGGCGCGGCCTGCTATGGCTCAGGCGGGCAGCGGCGGGGTGTTCTCTTTATCAAAAAGGCAGGTAAAAAAGAAGCGGAGACGTCTTGACCGAAAATCAAAACGCCTCCGCAGAAGCTCCGCACGTTCCGGCCGGAAGACAGCTTGCAGGCTGTCTTTGCCGATGGCACTCCCCGGGCAGCACCTGTCCTTGCAGTGACAGTGCGGCCCGGAAAGCCCCTGTGTGGATGGGAGGAGTTCTTTTTTTCAAATTGCAGCGTTTCTTCTGCGGGAAGGCGGCGGGGTTTCCCCCGCCACCCTTGAATGCCGGCTGATACAGCCCTTAGCATTGCGGCGCGGTGTCAGAAGCTGTTTCCGTAAGCAGTGTGCGCTGCTTATGGAAACGGCTTCGATTGCCGGACGGTTTAGACACCTTTGCTCAAAGAAGCTCTTATCCTGTTCAGTTTTGTGATGGACGGCTCAGTCCGTCCACTCGTCCACGTCGCTGATGGCTTTTGCATAGCGGCGGGTGAGGTGCTTGGTGGAGAAGAGGAACCGCTCATTCTGGTTGTTGGTCAGCTCCTCGATGTCGGCGTACTCCGGCCTGCCCTGCATGGCCTGCCATGTCTGCTCGATGGCCTCCTGCGTCAGGTCGTAGGGCGAGCGGCGGAAGTAGCGCAGCGGGGTGGCGCTGGGGTAGACGCGGGCGTTGAACCGCACCATCTCGGCCACCATGACGCAGAGGTCCCTGTCCTCGATGAGCTGGGCGATCATGGCGTAGTTGTCGCTCATGTTGGCGCTGGAATAGTAGTAGGTGTCCTTCGCGCCGGTGCGGGAGACGATGTCTGCGCACTGGGGGTCAGTCGGCATCTGGGCCAGCAGCTCGTCGGCGTTCTCCACCTCGCTGACCAGCAGCGCGTGGGGCGTGACCAGAGCCGCCGCCGAGCGGGACCGGATGTAGCCCGCCAGCTCCTGCGCCGGGGTCAGCTCAGGCAGCTCCGGTGCGGTGACGGTGGGCTGGTCGGCGTAGGGGTCGCCCTCCGCCTCCGGCGCAGCGGCCAGAAAATCCAGCAGCTGCGGCTTTTCGGCATCGTCCGGGGTGCTCGTCTGGGCGGGCGCGGGCTGTGCCCCGGCCTGCTTTGCGGCCAGCGCGTCCGTCTCCTTCTGCACGGCGGCAATGACGTCCTCACCGGTCTTGGCGGCGCTGCCGTCGAACATACTTCCGGTCTCCTTCAGGCGGCGGGCCGTCTCGCTGGCCGCGTCAATGTCAAAGACCTCGGCCTTCGGCTTCTTCTTGGCGGCCATTTCCGCCTTCTGCAGGTCGAGGATGACCTGCTCCGGGTCGGCGGCGGCGTCCACTGTGGTGGTGTAACCGGGTTTGCGTCTGCCAAACAGCATGATAGTTCCTCTCGTTTTTTTAGAATAGATTACTGGGCTGCGGTTTCGGTCTGGCTGTAGATGCCGCGTGCTTCCAGATCGTCGGCCATGTCGCCGAGGTCGAACTTCTCCAGCGTCTCGCGGGTGGGCACGCCGGTGGTCTTGTCCCAGCCGAAGATGTCATAGAAGAGGTCTTTTGCCTTCTCCATGTCGGCGCGGTCCAGCTTGGTGGTGCCTTCCTCGAATGCCTTGAAGTCGGGTTCCTTGTCGAAGACCCAGTCGCAGATGGCGTCGTGCTCCTGACGGAGGTTTGCGCTGCCGCAGTTCTTCTGGAAGCTGATGGCGGTCATGGCGCGGAGCATCTGGGTGATGCGCTCGCCTGCTTCCTGCAGACCGGCCTGCGTGTAGGTCTCGCCGGTGACGGCGGTCATGAAGTCCGCCTGCAGGTCGAGGTCGCCGTGGTAATTGCGCTCCTTGGAGGGAGACTGGGTCATGGGCCACATCCAGTTGCAGAGGGTAGCAGAGTCGTGGAAGTTCTTATCGTTGACGCAGTAGGCGGCCAGCTTTGCCTTGTTTTCGTTGATGGGCGTGTAGGCCTTGGCCTTGTCGTAGCAGCCCTCGCCGAAGAAGTCCTCCATGACCTTTTTGGTCACCTCGTAGGGTGCGCCGGAGCCGGTCTCGCAGACGATTTCGTGGATCATGCAGTCACGGTTGTAGACGAGGTTGTACAGCATACCCACCTGCCATGCCTCAGCAGGGCCGTGGTGGTTGGGGAAGCCGTTGTAGATCAGGTTGGAGTTGGTAGCGCCATCGTTGCGGTCCAGCCAGCTCTTGGGCAGGCCGAACTTTTCCATCATGGCCAGAGTGCCCTTTGCGATGACGGACAGGTCGCCCTCGCCGTAAGCCATGCGGCGGATCAGCTCCACCTCCCAGCGGGGATCGCCGGCCTTCTCCCACTCCCAGGGCAGAGAGTCGTACTCGGCCTCGCTGATGTACTTGGTGGCCTCCTCGCGCGGCATCCGCAGGATCCACAGCAGGTCGCGGTTCAGGTTGCCGTAGTTGTCCCACAGGCCCATGTCATCGACGGCGTGGGACCATGCCAGATTGATGACCATGGTGCCGTCGCCCTCGTACTTGAAGTCGTGGACGCCATCCGGGTAGACGCGGGTGCCGTACAGCACGGGCATACAGGTGTTGGAGTTGTGGGTGGGCAGGTCGTAATCGGCCAGCGGGTCCACATCATACTCGGTGTAGCAGCGGATGGGGCAGGAGGAGCAGCCGCCGTTCTTGACGGTGTACTCCGCTGCCGGTGCGCCGAAGTCGAAGTAGCCCTTGAAGCAGCGCAGCGCGATCTTGTTGATGTCGTTGTAGGGCTGCTCGCCGGTATCCACGGGGCCGCCGGGAGCCTTTTTCCACATACGGCCCGGTGCGCCGGACCAGCGGTTCTTGCCGGAGGTGGCGCTGTACTCGGCCCAGCTCTGGGGCTGTGCGGGGACGTTGTGGTTGTTGTTGCCGCCGATGAGGTTGCCCATCATGTAGTTGGACAGCTCCAGCACCTTTTTGGGGTCGGCGACCTTGACGCTGCCCGTGCCGCGGATGGCCAGGCCCTTCAGCTTCTTGTTGCCCATGGCAGCGCCCAGACCGGCGCCGCCGGAGTTGCCGAAGCTGGTGTTGAGGGTGGAGTAGTCCACCAGATTCTCACCGGCAGGGCCGATGGAAGCGGTCTCGAACTCACGGCCGTTCTGCTCCACCATCCACTTGTTGGACGCGAAGGTGCCCTTGCCCCAGATGTCAGAAGCGTCCTCGAGGGAGACCTCGTCGTCCTCGATGCGCAGGTAGACGGGCTTTGCGGAGATGCCGGTGATGACGATGCCGTCCCAGCCCGCATACTTCAGCATGGGGCCGATGTGGCCGCCCATGTGGGCGTCGATGATGGAGCTGCCCTTGGACCAGGTGGAGCGGAAGGTGACGTTCATGCGGCCGGAGCAGGGCACGCCGGCACCGGTCAGGGGGCCGACGCCGAAGATGACCTGTGCCTTCTCGTCGTAGGGGTCGAGGTCCATGGGAGCTTCCTCATACATGATGCGGTAGGCCATGCCCATACCGCCGATATACTTATGGTATTTTGCGTCATCCTGCGTGGTGATCTCGCCAGTGGTCAGGTCAACGCGCAGGATCTTGCCTGCCCAGCCATAACTTTCAGCCATTGTTGTTCCTCCTTACAGGTCCATGTAGGCAGCCTGTGCTGCGCTGGTGACGGCGTCCCAGTCCACGATGGACAGAGCGCCGGACGGGCAGCCTGCCACGCAGGCACCGCAGGCGATGCACTTGGACGACTTGCCGGTCTCGGGGTTGACGGTGGGCATATGCCAAGGGCAGGCGTCGTGGCAGGCCCCGCAGCCGATGCACTTGTCGGTGTCCACCACGCGGATGCCCTGTGCATTGGTCGTAATGGCCTTCTGGGGGCAGGCGTTGCCGCAGGCGGGGTCTTCGCACTGGCGGCAGGTGTCCGGGAAGTAGACAAAGCAGTTGTCGTTGCCGGACAGCAGGCCGTTGCCGGCGCCGTCCAGATTCAGGCGGCGCTGGATCTTGACGCGGCTGATGTAAGAGGAGCACACGCCGTCGTTGGTCAGGGTGCAGTTGATCTCGCAGCGCTGGCAGCCGGTGCACAGGTCGGCGTTGACCACCAGCAGGCCCTGCGGCAGCGCCCAAGTGGCCACTGCGCCGCTGTCCACCTGCTTCTGCGAGCAGCCGAAGAGGGACAGCATGGATGCGGAGAGGGTAAGCCCTGCAAGGCTCTTGCCCGAGATCTTCATGAACTGGCGGCGGGTCATATCAGCCGTCAGAAAATCAGTTTTTGCCATAGGTTCCATTCCTCCGTTGAGGTCACTCTGCGCAGAGTACCTCAGTTACATAGAAATACGAATCGTTGACCACGGTGGTCACTGCCGCCGAGGTGATGGTCGCACCGGAAAGGGCGTCCACCTCGGTGAGGTCTGCGCTGACAGCGCCGCTGTCGGACGGCCCGGCGGTCAGCCCGGCCTCGGCAAGACGGTAGGCCGACTGCTTTTCAGCCGACCAGTCCGCGTAGGGCAGAGCCTGCGCCTCGCCGTCCTGTGCGCTCTTGCTCAGGCCCGCAGCGTACAGCTTCCGGCGTGCCACGGCCTCGGCGCTGGAATCCAGCGGGGGCGGCAGCTCGTCGTCCAGAGGCTGTCCGTTCAGGGCCGAGAGGGTCAGCCCCGCCGCATACATCCTGCGGGTGGCCTCCGCCTCGGGAGAGGTGTCGGACACGTTCCACTGTGCGGGGTCGAAATCCTGTGCCGCAGCGGACGCATCGGATGCACCGGCTGCTGCATAGGCTGCGCCGGTGGCCGGGTCGGTCACGGTGTAGCTCTTGCCTGCCAGCGTAAAGGGAGCCGCGCCCTGGTACTGGGACGTGAACTCCGGAGCGACACACTGGCCGCCGAGGCTGTCCGTCTCCGCCTGCGAGAGGATCTCCACAGCGGAGACATTGCCCTCGGCGTCGATGGTCACGGCAGCCTGCACATCGCTCTGGAAGCCCTTCTGCACGCCCTCCACGCGATAGCTGCCGTCGTCGAGCTGGTACACTGCGCTGATGCCGTAGGTGGCTGCATCCGCCTCCGATACCGGCAGCAGGGTGCCTGCGACCGTGGTGCGTGCGTTCTGCATCGCGATGAGGCCGACCGCCATGGCGATCGTCGCAGCGCCCATGGCCGCGTAGCCCGGCAGCCGTCTGCGCCACAGCGGGACGGGCGCAAACGGGTTGGTTGCCTGCTTCATGTTATCACCTGCCTGTTTTTTGGTTGTGCGGGAAAAGTTTCCCAGACACGAAAATGACCGCTCAGCCTGCTGCAACAAGCGGAGCGGTCTCTTCGTTAATATATTATCACATGGACGAAAAGTAAGTCAACGCGAACCAATGTCACCCCACACTTTTTGACGATGTTAGCGGATGTTTCCGGCCGCAGAGCAGCTGTAAGCCATATTCCTGCGCCAGCTCCAGCGACTGCACGGTGGGCATGGTCTTGCTCACCAGTGCCGGGACGCCTGCCCGGATGGCCTTGCGCACCATGTCCACCGGCACGCGGCCGCTGGTGTAGAGGACGCATTCGTGCAGCGGGACGCCGGCCAGCATTACGCTGCCCACGGCCTTGTCCAGCGCATTGTGCCGCCCGATGTCCTCGCAGGCGCAGAGGATGCGACCCCGGTGCAGCACGAAGCAGCTGTGGACTGCGTGGGTGGCCTGATAGAGGGGCAGGCCCGCGCTCATGGCGGCGGCGAGGGCGTCCACCCATTCCGGCGGCAGGTCCAGATGGGGCGCGCTGCGCAGGGGCAGCAGCTCCACGGGGCTGCCCAGCGTGATGTTGTCGGTGCAGCAGCTGGACACCTCCTGCGCCGCTGCGCTCCGCGCCGTCAGCGGGTGGGTGAGGTGGACGCTGATCTTCAGCCCCTCGGCACAGACGGCGATCTGCTCTACATCCCCGGCGGATGCGATCCACCCCTCCGTCAGCAGCCGCCCCAGCGCCAGCTGCGGCAACAGCTCCGGTGTGCACACCACCCGGAACGCGGGCTGCTCGTTGACATAGAGGGCTGCTGCGTGTTCTGTCGGTACGGCGGCTTCGGTGCCGTACGGCAGGGATACGGTCTCAAAAGCGGCGGCTGCGCCGAAGCGGTCGTTGATCTGCATGGGGATATATCCTTTCTCCGGGCGGGGACTTTCTTTTATACATCATGGAACGATGACACGTTCTTTCATGGACTGATTTTCGTATGATGTATATACCATAACTGGAAAGAGATTGCAAGAAGGAGTTTCAAATCAGAGAAAGCGGGGTCGCCATAGGAAGAGGGCGATGCAACGAAACGGTGCGTGCGCAGGATCATCGGCTCCGATACTCCACTCTCGGTCTGCCGCCGGTGAAATAATCCACCTGACTTTCGGCTTCATTCGTGCCGATCAAATAGTTCAGATACAAGGAGGGCGTCTATCTGGGATTCATGGGTCCCTGCTACGAGACTGCTGCCGAGATCCGTGCCTTTGCAGGCATGGGCGCAGATGCCGTGGGCATGAGCACCGTACCAGAAACGCTGGTTTGCAACTATATGGGAATGAAGGTGCTTGCGGTCAGCTGCATCACCAATATGGCCACCGGCATCCAGACCGTGAAGCACAGCCATGCCCGTGTGCTGGAAATTGCAAATCAGGCGGGAGATACCATGTGCCGCTGGCTTGGTGCCGTTATCCAGAAGATGTAAAAACAACCAGAATAAATGCCAGACCCCCGCGCCATGGTCACGTCCAATTCATCCTCGACCCCGGTGCAGTCAATGTGGATGTGAAAGTGGAAACCACGAAGATCCTGAAGCAGCACAAGGCGTATCTGGCACAGTTTGAAGAAATGTTGAACGATGAAAGAATCGCATAACGGCAGGCAGAACAGGCTCATCACAAAATCGCCGCAGCCCGACCCCTTCCACCTCATGCACTCCCAGATTTC
>OIAA01000596.1_pt1 | contig 13637 bp, 10 predicted proteins | sample 1580591 | NCBI WGS metagenome assembly OIAA01 (sample SAMEA3882556, study PRJEB24775) | human gut metagenome | biome: human-associated habitat; feature: intestine environment; material: feces | place: Netherlands | collected 2009/2010
GAACGAGCTATAATAACAATCAGCGAAAGTGGTAGAGTAAATATCCCAAGCAAAAGTGTTTGGATGTCGGAAATGGAATTGGTGGAGTTGTTTGGGGTGATAGCCCCGACACTCCGAGCTGCCATAAAAGCAATATACAAGAGTGGAATGCTTTGCCCTGTAAGCACCCAACGATGCGATTTGGCTACTCCTGCAAGTTGGGCTACATTCTACAATCTTGAAGTGGTTATTGCACTGGCGTTTCGTTTGAATACCTATGAGGCAAGTAGGATAAGGCAAAAAGTATTAGAGAGTTTATGCCAGCGAAAAGAGAATGGGATTAGCATAGTGCTATCATTAGGGAACATCGGGCATCAGATTTCAAGCAAAGGGTTATGTTAATATATGAATGAGACCTGCTATTCTCACGAACGGCAGGTCTCAATCGTCTTATATGTAAATATCTATCAAGGAAATGATAGAGTTTCTTAATCTTCTCTATTGTGCCTCATTATTCAAAAGCCACACAGTCTGTCAATGTTCTGTTAGCTGGAAGCTCAACACTTATATATGTATTATAATTTTCTGCTGTGATTTCTACCCCACCACATACGCAATCTTTAAGTGTAATCTTTGCATTTGCAGCAAGAGCTGATAAGTCTAAATAGTAACCTTTTTCAAATACACATTCAGTAAAAGTTGTAGAAACATATGGGCGGATAAGACGGTCATAGTCTTGGTCATAGCCATTGTTTTGCCAATATTTAGATGAGTTCTCTCCAAAATTACATTTTGTGAATGAAACGGCATCAAGACCTGCAAGACTTGTCCACCCTTTCACTGTAGAGTTTGTCACTATCAGATTCTTCCCATTATGCTCAGTAGTATTGATTGCATAACCAGGACCATCAACAACTACATTATCAATATAAATATCTTGTTTAGGCGATGAAATAACAATACCACGACCGACAGGGGTGTCAATTGTTAAATTCTTGATTGTACCTCCATATGTTTCAACAGCATAACCATTGTATTGAGGATTTTCAATATCCAAAGAGAATCCATTGCCATCAAGAACACCACCTTCTTTCATAACTACAGCAACAGGAGTTCCATAAATAGCACTATTTGCAAGAGGAGCGGCTACATCTTCAGCAAATACAGTTGTATATCCTTGACTAAGAGCATAATTTACGCCATTAGCAGTACCTACTGTTGCAGCATTATCAATAATTACTGTACTACCAACTGCGTCATTAGTTATTTCAGGAGTACCTTCAATAGTTGTGTTTTCTATAGTCAGAATTGAATTGTCAGCAGTACCACGGAGAACGATTACTGCATCGTCATCAACATTTACGGACTTCAATGAGCTATTCTTAATAGTATATACCTCAGTTTCTCCTGAGCCACCCGAACTTGCACCGAAACGAACGGCATATTTTTGTACATCAACTGAGCAATTATCAACCGTCACATTGGTACTACTATTAAAGTTCATACCTCTTACAGATTTAATTGTACTATTCTCAATGAGGATACCATCAATACCTGCAACCTGAACCAATGAGTGAGCATTTGCAGTAGCAGTACAACCTGTAATAGTCAAATTCTTATCACCACCTGTGTAAGACTTGATACCGACAGCATCAACAACATCAAAAGTACAGTTCTCAACGGTTACATTGCAAGTGTAACGAGTGTTATTATCACCGCTCTTGCCCAAATTAATACAAGCATCAGCAGAGATAGTTTGAGCATCGAAGACTACATCTTTAATAGTCAAACCTGCAGTTGTATAAGTTGCACTTTTACCATCTACGGTAATCACACCCTTAAAGCTATATCCTTGACCGAGAATAGAAACTTTTACATTTGGTTTCTGAGTTGCGGTAACATCACCTGTAATATCATTTGCAAAGTAGATAACAGCACCATCAGTCGCGTTATTCAAAGCAGTCTGCAATTCAGTTGCATTAGTAACATTAAATACAGCTGTGCTATTATCATCCTTGTCAGGATACATCAGGTTATAGTTGTCATCAAATCTCTGGTCGATTTCGATATTGAACTGAATATCACCTGTCAAGATTTTACCAAGAATATTAGTTCTCCAGTTACGCTGTACAGGAACTGCGTGCAAACCTTCATCGAAAACGATGTCTTCACCATTTTCAGGGCTGAAAGTAAACTGCAAACCGTCTGCCTCCAAAGTGGTTCTTTCTGCGTCATTATCAGTCAAGATATAGCTCATAGAAAGATATTTGTACTTTTCATCATCCTGAATAGTACCATCACGGTTAACATCAACTTCCAATGTTTCTGCAGTAGCAAACTTTGCAGGGATGGTCGCAAAATTATAAGTTACTTCTTCTTCTCCACTAACTGTACCATCAAGTAAGTTGATAGATGTTGCTGCATTCTTGATAACAACCTTTGACTTGGTAATTTCTATACCTGATTCTACTGCTGCTTTCCAATCAGCTTCTGTTACACCCACATTGATTTGAGCAAAAGGACGCTTCAATACAACATCAATTTCTGTATTGCCTGTTACCTTGAAAGTTTCAGCCTTAAAGAAAGCGTCACGAGTCTCATTGTTATTGTCGCCATCATAATCTACGGCTACTTTTAGTCCGTCAGTTTCTGCAGTAACTGTGTAAGCAGTGCAACTTGTATTCTGTGCCCAAAATACGGCTGTGTACTCCTGTCCCTTTGCCAATGTCACTTCTACTGCATCTTGCTTACTTCCATTTGGGAAGGCATTTGACTTTGTCAACAAACCATTGGTTGAACCATTGATAGTAGTAATCAACTGCTTGTTTGCATCAAAGATAGCATAGTACAATAAATTTGCACTCTCACCATCACTGATAGCACGGGTAGCGATACCACCTTCTGCTGCAAGTGAGAACGTCACCTGCGCCTCATTTCCTGACTGAACTACATCCAGTTCGTCATTCGAACACGATGTTGCGAGCAACATACCTGCTACTGCGAACATACCTAAGAATAATTTCTTGTTCATCTTTGAAAAATTTAATTGTTATACAAATAGTTATTTTGATTTTCTTGTTTCTTAATGTTTGCCACATCCCTTGTGGATGTCGCACCCATTGTCGAGGGCTGTTCTGTCTATGCAGAACCGAGTATTATTATCAATCTGTCGTTGTCTGCTGATGCAGGGTAAAGGTCTCGGAACTGTTCCTCACCTTTGCGGTGTTAGCTTGTTTGTTCTTTTCTGTTCGGCTTTTAACTCGTTATTAGGGTTATACTTATATTGAAAATCTCTTATTCTGTTGGTGTGAAATTTCCTGCGATGTTGCTTCTCTGGTTTGCCTCAATCTCCACCTGTGGAAATTCTATGCTTGTGCCTTCATCAGTCAAGGTCAGTTCGGCAGAAATATTTGTGGCTGTGGTCGGGGCAAACACATAGCCCATAGCGAGATAGTTATATTCTGTGCCGTCAGCCGAGAATGTTTCGGTTGTAGTCTCGCTGAAATTCCAAGTAAATTCGGCTGCTCCACTTACTGATTTTGTGAATGGGTGGAATATATTGGGAGCACCATTTGCAGTAAATGTGGCTTGCATCGGTGTCCCTGTAGTACCTACATTGATTTGAGCCAATGGACGGACAAGTTCAACGGGATAACTGCAATCCCCTGTAATGGTAATATCTTCCATTGTGGCGAAAAATGCGTCTGCGGCTTCTGCTTGGGTGAAAGTTATCGGATCAGGCAGGCTATTCATTTCAATGGCGGTCAGATCATCTATATTGTAGATGTTCTGATTGCCATCATACGCCCAAAAGACAAAACTATATGTCTGTTCCTGAGCCAATGTTAGCTGCACATTAACCGAAGTGCCGTTTATCGGGAACGATTGGCGGTCTATTTCATAATAGTTCCAACTGCCACCGCTGTTGGTATGTACATCGGCAACACCCTTTTTGAATATGCCGACCACAAGGGTATTCACTTGCTCCGCCTTACCGAATGAACGGGTACGGGTGTCAGTTGGAAGTGTGGCTGTGAAACTCACCTGAACATCGCCCACATCGTGCAATTCATCCGAACAGGATTGTATGCCTATCATAGTCAAGGCAAGCATTGCCAATATTGATATGTTATGTAGTAGATTCTTCATTATGTCTATCTGTTAGGGAAAAATAAGGTTATGGTCTCCGTCAAAGTCGGGATTGATGGTAACACCTCCCGAAGCCTCCGACATCAGGAACATACCTGTCATTATGGTATGATGGCTACGCTTCAACGGAACTTCTATCGGCTCGGTCAAGGAGAGTTGTGTACCCTCATTGTCATAGATACCGATCTGCACGGTTACAGCTGATTTCTTGCCGTTCACAAACACATAGTCAAATCCCATTGTAGCCTCCGATTCAGAGAGCTTTCTCAATGTGGATTCAAACATCACTCCCGTAGAGGAGTCCACAGGCTTGTCGGTATTCATACTGTAAGCATCGGGCATAAATCCTACATAGTAGAACACCACCTTGTAATCCTCGATGTTTACGGCTCTTGTCGGGGTATCATCTGTTGATGCAGCCTTGTTTCCGTTGGCTTTCGAAGCGACACGTACAGATTCCTTGTCTATAAACTCCACCACATCGTTTGTTACGAACTCAAATTTGGCAAGAGGACGCTGCATCGCAATATCCAATGTATCGGGCAAATGCTCCATAATATCCGCTACAAGGGAAATGTTGTTTGAGCCTCGGAAGGCATCCCGATAGTCATTATTACCCTTGTGGTCGCCTTGCAGTCTGATTTCCGCAAAGTTGTCGGTATTGTGGAAATGGCTGTCACCGCTTGTCTGCACCAAGTCCGACCATACCATCACATTGTAGTTGCCGGGCAAGAGGTCGAGCGTCACTTCGTGGTCATAACCCTCTGATATATCTTTCGTGAATACGAACTCCTGTGTATAGTCCGATGTGGTACGCATTTTCTCCGACACGGGATAGGTGCGGACAATGTAACGTATCTTGCCATAATCACGATGATTGTCGTATGTCTCGCCATATCCCTGCTCAATGACCGATGCCCCATCATACAGATGTTCCCATTCGGTCATATCCGTTTCATAATTGAGGCGAAGATGCATTTTTACAAACTCCGGCGTTTCAGGCCATTCGTGAACATCACAAGCCGAAAGAAGCAATATCGGCAGGCACATAATAAAGTATAGAATCTTTCTCATCGCTTGCCTCCTTTCTTCTTTAAGTCAAACGAATAGGAGAACGATACCGCTGCTTGGTCGATACCCCAGTAGGTCTTCTTGATGCTCTCTATCATCAGACCGTCTTTTGTGCGTGGGGTATTGTGAAACTTGTCGTAGTGATTTGAATATACTCCTGCTCCGAGAGAGAACTCCACCCTCCAACAGTTGTTTTTGCTGATGGGCAGACGATAACCGATGCTCACACCGCCACCGATGGTAGGTGTCTCACGGTTATGGTCTTGGTAGCGGTAATCGCCATCAAAAGCAAAATTGTAGTATGCCAGTCCGAAGTGTGCTCCTGCGAAGAATCCGTCATTCTCTTCCGACAGCCAATAGCGGAACTCAGGTTGTACGGCGAAGGTGCGGAACTTGATGGTTGATTTGAAGTAGTCCCAAGCCGAGTAATAGACAGGAAGCGTAAACGACCAATGCTTTGCCAAATCTACTTCTGCGGCAACATTGGCGATAGCCATCCCCAAGCCTATGGCATTGGTCTTCAAATGGAGTTTGCGGCTCCATTCCTCCACTTCGGGAATAACCGTTTCTATAATAGCCGTTGTGTCGGGCACAATTTCAACGGCTTCAACTATTGGCTCTACCTTAATGGTATCAGGCACGATTACAGGCACTTGTATGGGTGGCAACTCTTTCTTGTAGGTTACGAATACCGCACACGCATTTCTCATCTGCTCGAAGAAGAGATTGTTCATCTGCTGCCATACCTTACCACCGTCCAATGCTCTCAATTTTACGACACGGTTGTCGATATGCGTATTCGGGTGATGATAGTCCACCAATCGGGCTTCTTCCTCCAAGATGGCAATTACTTCATCCTTACGGATAAGTCCCGAATCCTCAATCTGCGATTTGAGATAATCCCACGGGATATAGCTGTCATTATAGGTAATAAGGCTGTCGGGAATATCCACCTCACTGCGGATGAACTTTTCAAGTGCCGAGAGACGGCCTTGTGCCAACTTACGGTTGAGTTGATAACTGCCTTCGGGAGAAGCTGCTCCGCAGAAGGATACTTCAATGATATTGATTGTACTGTCTTGGCGTATAGTTCGTAGGAACTCCAACATCTCCTGCATACGGACGGCATTATCCGAATAGGCGGAGTCTATGACAGTACTGTTCACACGGAAGTCAATACAGATTTCCGTGTGTCTCTCTTGCGAATGCGCAATACCTACACCAAACAGCAAGAGAATCAGTGTTATACAATATTTCTTAATGCGCATAAATCAGAATAATAGGTCACTTCTCTTTGGAAGAGTGATTTATGCGACATACTGCTATTGATTACGAGTAGGTTATTTGAACAGTCACGACATAATTTGCTCAACAATCCACATTGCCACTAAACAAAATCTGAATCGAGCATAACATTTTTTAGTGTAAATTGGTGCTATTTGCCGAAAAATGTGTAATTTTGCATCGGTAATCATTTCTCTTCCAAAGAGATAAGTTCTCTCTTCCAAAGAGACCTTTCATTCGCTCAACAATCTATTCTGCTCTGCACCTTCAACATCAGCCCTATTCTTTTGGCTCTTACGGCTTATTGTGTCTTGACTTTATAATTTCAGGAGTATATTTATAGAGATATTTACGGAAAGAATGGATGTTAAGTCCAAATCGTTCAGCAATATCCTTCATCGTATCTGTGCCGTTTTTCAGACATTCGATAGCAGCCGCATATTTATCTGCCGTCTTTTGTTTCCTAAGTATCTGCTTGCGTTCCGTCTTACGATGAAGCAGTTCGGGATACTTGCTCTTTATGTAAGTTCTGAAATATTCATTGTAGCCACACTCGTCCATCACGGCATGGATAGTGGCGTTCCCTGATTTCAACATTTCTACCCCTTCAGCAAACATCTGTTCACTGGATACAAGCAACGAATTATGCTTTTCGATGGCTTCGGGATAGTTACGGCGTATAAAACCGCCTACACTATTATAGGTAAGTCCCAACCGTTTGGCAATGGATTTCAAGGACTCGGAAGTGGTTGCATAGATGCGTAGCGCCTCCGCATACTTTTCTGCACTACGATTGGAAACGACCTTACCGTCAGATGTCCTTATCATTCCACGGGCTGTAACCAATTCGGGATGATGCTCCCTGAGATACATCCTGAATGTTTCGGGATTCAGTCCAAATTCCGCTGCGACTTTTGCCGTTGGCAAATCGGTATTCTGTAATCTTTCGATTGCATTGGCATATTTCTCAGCAGAAGATTTCTTATAACGTTTGGTTTGCTCCAATGCCATACCTTCGTCAAAGCCACGTCTAAGAACCATCAGTTCGGGATGCCAAGTTCTCAAGTGGTAGCGGAAGCCACCGAGAGTTACCCCAACAATACGTACTATATCCTTTACATCCTTCGATGTTGTACGATACAGGTCTATAGCTTTCTCATATTTTTCAAGAGTTTCACGGTCTGGCTCACAGACAGTCCAATTTCCGTTACGCATACCTCTGACCTTTTGACCTGTTGCACGGATACGTTTCTCCTCCCTATAACGGGTAATTTGTGGGTAATAGGCTAAGATGTGTTCTCGCAAACCCGTGTAGGATACATTACAAGCCTCTGCAACCTCTTCAATGGTTTTATCGGATGATTGCAACATCTCAATGGCAGTAGCATACTCTTCCTTGCTCCACTTGCGTGCTCCATATTGCAGATTGACGGTTATTCCTATCCGTCTGCGTTCCTGTTCTCTGCGTGGTACGATATCGGGGTAATGTCTGCGAAGTTGGCTTGCCAAAGAGGAACAATCTACGTTGAAGATACGTGCTATCTGGGATATATTGTATTCAATATACTCCATACTGTCGCAAGCGTCAATGGCATCCTTGTATTTGTAATGGGCGGCAGTAGTTTGACCTTTCTTTCCTCTGAGTTTGACATTCTTAAATTCTGTAAGATTATGTCGTTTGAGGATTAGGTCACGGTGATGAGTGGAGAGGTAAGAACTGAACGCGGAAAAGCCGACCCCGGTCTGCTCGCATATTTGTTTTATGGAAAGACCAGTCTCTACATAGAGGGTAATTGCATCGCTATACTTTTCTCTGGTTTCGTGTCTAATTCCTCGTTGCTCTTTCAATTTTTGGTTGCCAATTTTTATGGGTTACTTTATTGGGGTAGGCAATCATCAGGTTTACAAGTTCTTAATTCTATATAAAGAAGCTAAAGAGTAAACCTCTCTTGATAAGAGCAATTAATATTGTAGGTCTATTCTATGAATGAGTCTATTAGCAGGTTGACACATTGGAATTTGCTCAACAATAGACTTGTGGAGCAAAACAAAATGAAAATCAACCTGCTTTTTTAATTCCTTTTTTGGTTACGATTATATAATTCTTCGTAAATTTGCAATGGTAATCATTTCTCTTATCAAGAGATTTTCTCATTCGCTCAACAATACCTCCTTATAGAGATTTCAATATCATACTGTTCGCCTTGTCGATGGCTACGGTGTCTAATGATGCCAGATAGATGCGTGTGGTGGCTTCCGAGTCGTGTCCCATACCCTCACTGATTACTGAGAGCGGTACATTCTTGCTCTTGGCGATGCTCGCCCAAGCGTGACGGGCAACATACAGAGTGAGCGAAACGGATAATCCCAACTCCTTACCGATGATTTTCAGACAACGGTTGATGTTATGGGCTGCATAGATATATTGCTTGCGCTCGTCAATATCGCCGAAAGGCTTGATAATAGGCAAAAGGTAATTGGATTGCGAAGTATCGTACTTATCCACAATCTCCTGCATACACTTCTCCCATTTGATGAAGAGTTGTTGCCCGGTCTTGCGTCTGCGATAGGAAAGCACACCATTCTGCAAATCCTTTTTTCGCAGGTATGCCATATCCACGAATGACATACCTCTGGTATAGAAGCTCATAAGGAACATATCTCTGGCGAAGTCAAAGGACGGATTCATAGAGAAGTCCATCTCTTTGATTTTCTTGATAACTTTCAATGGTACGGCTCGCTTGACAGTCTTATCCACTCCCGTATAGACGTGCTTGAACGGGAAGCATTGTGAGGTAAGTCCCTTTTCTACGGCACGATTATATACTGCTCTGAGATTACGCATATAGAATGATGAAGAGTTGGGACTCACTCCGTTATTCTTCAAATATACTTCGTATGCCATCATCATATCGGAGTCCATATCATCCAACGGCACATCCTTGTCCTCTCGGAAGCGTCTGAAACTGCATAGAGTCGCAGCATATGTTTCCGATGTACGGACTTTACCCAATGCTTTCAGATTGGCAATAACGCCCTCCATAAATGGAAAGAGAAAATTTTCGGGGTTGTCTGATGCAAATTCCGCTATCACATCATCTGCGGTATAATCACAACCGCTATGCTCAAAATCAGCGATGACCTTATGGAAATGCTTTACATCCATTCGGATTTTGTCGCCAATCTCCGATAGGTGGCGTTTTCTGCTCTCGTTGAACTTGGGTAACACTACCTCTGAAGAGTGGCTGTTCCACTCATAGCCGTAGAGACGGTAGCCCGTCTTTTGCTGACGGGCTACACGATTATGGATTACTTGATAGAAAATTGAGCCTTGTCCGCCATCAACCGTTGATGCTCGGAACTTAATCTTTACTGTTGCCATATTACAATCACGGTTTTGATTTCTTGTTTGGGGTATCCTTTGGCTGCTCTTGCTTGTCCTTGATGGACTTTGCTTTGCTCTCCTGTTCCTTGGCTGCTTGCTCTTTAAGCCTTGCTTGCTCGGCAAGGGCTGCTTGTTTGCGGACAGCCTCCTCATAGGTCTCCACATCTTCGCGCATCTGTTCGATTGCTTCGGTGTTACGGTTGAGTTCAAAGATATCCTCCAAAGTGGCTATCTGCTCTGCCGAGGCTTCGCCTTTCATCTTGATGTAGCGATATTTGAGTGCATCATCATCCCTCTGAACATTCGGTCTTGACAAGTGATACACAGCTGATACTCCTGCTGCCATAAGGAAGACAATTATTGATAGGAGAATCCAAGATTCCTTTGTATAAAGGGCAAACGAGTGTCGTTTCTCGTCAATGTTGTGCTTTACCTTTATCTCATCCATCTTGTCGATAGCCTCTGCAAGTTGTTGTTTTACGCCCTCAAAGTCGGGATGTTCTTTTTTAATCAGAACATCCATTTGATTGAAGATTCTCGCATAATCGTTGAATATTGCTTTGATGAACTTTGTCAATTTTGCATTCGTTTCTTCAAGACGTTCTTTGTTACAACTATCAACGGCAGTCTTAATTTCCTGTACTAATGCAGTGTTATCCTCATTGCGAACAATGGGATTAGCAGCACTTGTTTTAGCCTTCTGCAATTCGATTATACCTATTTCGATTCTCTCCAAGCATCCGTAGATGCCTTCCATAAACGACTCGTGGTCGTTGTGGTTAAAGTTTTTATTACTCATATCAATTTGTTTTAAGTGTGAAAAATTTGTTTGCTTAGAATCTTATTCCTCGATTCTTTTTTCGCTCCTTCTTCTTTTGTTTCTGCCAAGAAGGTGGTTGCTCATCCTCTGGTGGTGCATCCGATGGACTGAATAAGCCCAATCCGTTGCTCTCAATAAGGTTATCCGTAACACTGTAATTATGTCCTACTTCTTGCCTTATTGGTTGCTGTTTAGGCTCAATCTCGGTCTGCATTTTCGGCATATCCCAACTTAATTGTTTATCAAGTTTTGAATAGCTGAACTTTCTGCTCACATCGGAAGCCTTGAAAGTGTAGTCATCTTTGGTGAAACTCAATCCCTCATTTTTACCCGTTCTGCGGTTAATCTTGAAGGTCATACCTATGCCTTGCTTTTGCAGTTGGCTACCTAAGTCCCACCAAGTCCGACTCCGTTTCAATGCAGCCTTAACAGCATTATGAATCTCATACTTCACTCGCTCTGGTTCGTGGAGTTTCTTCACATTGGTCTTGCTCTTATCCTCTGCGTAGGTCAATCCGTATTTATCTTTCAGCCTCTTCGTAGCAATCTCATTACGCTTAAAATCGTTCTGCGAGGAGATTACTTTGCCATCGTAGTTGATACGATTATATACCAAATGACAATGCGGATTGTCGGTGTTATGATGCCTTACCAAGATGAATTGAGTGTTCTTAATGCCCATCAAGTCCATGTATTCTAGAGCAATTTTAGCCATAAACTCATCGCTTAATCGTGGTGCATCTTCAGGCTTAAAGCTGAGTGCAATGTGTCCTAACGGTTGCTTAATTTTCGGATTTAAGAGACACTGACAGTTAAAACTATCAATCATTTCTCTGTTGCTTCCGAGCAGTACACCGTCCGATGCGATGATTTCGGCATTGTCTTTACCCATCACATAGCGTATGCATCCGCCAAATGATTTTCCCTTCTTGATTTTCCCTATCATCTGTACCTCCTTTCTTCGGTTTTGTAATCGCTTAATACCTCCTTCAACTTGGCAAGCAGTTCCATCACTACGTTCTTTGTTCGATAGAATCCAGTCTGATGCGACAGCTTTGTTAGCTGATTGAGATTGTTTGCCATACCCGTAAGGTTTCGGATTATGGCTGCATCCTCAGTGGAATGTTTGGCTACGATTCGGGCATCAAAGGCTGCATATCGAATGTACTCGGCAAGTGTACGATTGGCATTCTTGCTTCGATGGCGTAGTTTCTCATAGTCGGGCTTTGAGAACTTCACCGTTACCGATTTTGTAAGGCGTTTCAAGGTGCTTACCTGTGGTCTGCCTCTGGGCTTGGGTTTCTTTATCTTTTTATTATTCATCGTCATATATTTTACTTGATTATTGATTTTTCAATTCGGCTTTTCACAATCTGCGACCATCGGGAGCGGATTGCCTCCACTTTGGAGGTGGAGCGAGGTTTTTCGGGTGCGATGGCGGCTCGTCCGACATTTTTCGGCATCCCGAAAGATAACCTCGCTACACCCCAAGACCGAGGTCTTGTTGCTTCCACCGTCATTGACGGTTTTCGATAGTGTTCATAGTCATTTGGTAGTCCAAACTGCCGCTGTGCAGTGGGGTGGCATTACGGCATTACATCCCTTTCCAATGCTCGAAGTCATCGGCATATAGCTCTATGTGGTGGCGAACGATATTCTCCAACAATCCCGACATACTCATTCTATCCTCACCGATTTTGCAAGCGAACTTGTCAAGCATTTTTCGCAACTTACCGCTGATGAATACCGGCTTGCGGTCTTCAATCTTGTAAGGGCGCATAAAGGTCTTGCGGTACTCCTCCAATGAGAGTTTGCGTTGTTTGCTGCTTACTCTGCGTTGGATGGTTGGGGCTGATGGCTCTTCCTCGGTAACATTGGTAGGTGGAACTTCATCAACATCCTCTGTAACGGGAGGTGCTGCTTCCGTTTGGGCTTGTTTTAATTCTGATGGAAGAGGATGTGGCTTGATGTTTTCAATTGAGAAATTCTCCAATGCGGCATCAATACTTTTCTTTCGGCTCTCTTCTGTTTGCGAGTTCTGCTCGGAAAAATCCAAGCCTGTCATTTTTTGCAACTCGGCTTTACTCAAAGTTTCTTTTTTACTCATTTTTGAAATGGTTTTATAAGTTCAACATATGGTCATTGTGCACAATCTTGACCGATTATCTGCTGCAAAGAAAATGTGCATACAATTCTACCACAACTAATTAGGTCTATGTAGGCAATTATGAATTGTATTGCTTTTCAGCGTGATTTGTAAGCAGTGCCGACTGCATAATTCTTCCCAAGTTGAACGGATAGTGATGAATTAAGGCGAAATGCTTAATTGAGGAAATTAAGGACTTAAATACGATAGCGGATAGACGGACAGCCTATGTATCGGGAGTTGGTCTATCCGCTATACTGCTGTCATAGAATTAGCAATTGTCCGTTTCGACTGTTTGATGCAGAAGTTTGTCAGACTGATAGGCATCGGTCTGACAAACGACAATTTAGCGGACAAGATCCGAAACGGATAGCCGTTTAGGGATGCTCTTATATAATATGGATTACAATGTGATGTATGCTAACAAAGGTAGAATTGAAACACCTATAAAGATCTAAGAGTGCCACGAACTGTGCCACATACTGCAACAGGCTCACCGTATGATTGAGGTGTGATAACTTATCTATTACTTCGCACCAAGAAAACGAAATAACGATGAAAAGAAAAACAACAATGATGAAGAATATAAAAGGATTAAGTGATGCTATTTATAACACCGAATATGCAATGATATGTCAGCCTATGACACGTATAGACACATCCATTGCAGTGTGCTTTTTCCTGCTTTTATTTGCAGTGAAGATACGGCAATGGCTAATGGAAATAAAACAAATTATTGCTGTGGGCAGAGTGGAGAATGACGCCAGAGAGTGCCAAATGAACGCCACATACTGCCACATCTT
>OIAA01000615.1_pt1 | contig 13368 bp, 7 predicted proteins | sample 1580591 | NCBI WGS metagenome assembly OIAA01 (sample SAMEA3882556, study PRJEB24775) | human gut metagenome | biome: human-associated habitat; feature: intestine environment; material: feces | place: Netherlands | collected 2009/2010
GCCAGCTCTACATTAGGAGTGAAGGTCACGGTTACGGTTTCGCCACTGGGATGACGGGCGATGACGGAGTTCTGTTCTACGCTGACGGTGATGTCTTTGCCCCATTGGCTACCGGAGAACAGCAGGTCTTCAGCCGTGTCGGCTTCGATGCGCAGCAAGGCGGTCGAGGCACTTGTGAAGTTGAGCCGTTGCGTGATGCTCCCGTGGGTGGAATGTGCCGACATATAGAGCTCGCCGGGGTAATAGCAAGTGGAATCCGGAACAAAAATCTCTTGTGTATCTTTGGCAAAGCTTACGACGGCGGCTGACTGTGCCATCCACTGGCGGCGGAACATATCGAGGCTGAAGGGGCCGCAGAAGCCGTTGACCCATTGTTGCCGTTCGGGCAGCGTGAAGCCCATCCACGAGCCGGCGTCGGTGAACCAACCATAGCAGCGGTGCAGGGTGTCGGGAGTGTAGGAGATGTCCAGTATGTCGGCGAAGGCATACCGTTTCTCCGTAGTGCTTTTCATGCCGGGGGTGCAGGCTGCGATGCCTGCGGCCAACAATGTGAAGCAGAGTATGCGTATAAATTTGTATTTCATATGAATGAGGTATTTAACGGTTATTTGTGCGCTTGTTCCGCTGCATCATCCTCCGGTGCGAGAGGGGCGAGCGTGAAGCTGTATTTCCATTCGTGCGGAGTGATGGTGTACTCGGGATGAACTTGTGCTCCCCAGGTATTGTCACCGCCTACGCCCATCTGCTTGTGGTCGATGTTGAGCCATATCATATCTTTCTTCTGGATGCTTCCACCGTGGCGGCGCTCCATCTGTGAGGGACGGTATTCAATGTCCTCCATCGGGAAGTTCCAGGCGCTTACGCTCAACGGTTCCTCGCCCACTACCAGCAGGCCTTCGCCGGTTGCATTACGTAGGGCCACCCAGCGTACGTCACAATGATTGGCCGTCTCTTGGGCTCGTACATACGGATGGTACTGTTCCCAGACTGTTGCGTTGTATAGGCCTATCAAGGCTCCCGTCTTGCGGTCGGCATACGTCTCTTGCGGACCACGGCCCAGCCAGGTCATCATTTCATATTCGGCAGGGAGTATCATGCGCATGCCCAGACGAGGCATCTCGCTCAATGGCTTCTTGCCGGGGGTGAAGTGCATGGTTACCTGAACCTTGCCGTCGGGAGTGATTTTGTAGAGAGTCTGCAAATCAGCATCTTGTTCTTCCATGCGGTAGGTCGCAGTGACAGTAGCCGTTTGTCCGGCTTCTGCAACTTCGATGTTCTGCAGTTTGGCATCGCGTCCGGCGTTTCTCCAGGTGCCGCAGCGTATCAGGTGCCCATTTGGAATATCATTATCGGTCAACGGGCGCCAGAAGTTGGGTTGTAGCCCTTCTTTAATCAGATTCTTTCCGGTGTAGTTCAACTCTGTCATTTCACCGTTTCGGGTAGAGAAAGCTACCTGGAAGTTGTTGCCTTTCACGGTCAGTGTTTCGTTGTTGCGGTCTACGGTCAGCGTTCCTTCCACCGGCTGAACGGTTTTGGCTGACGGTGCAGAAGGCAATTCCCATTGTTCGATGGCAACCTCGTGTCCTTTCGGTACTAATGGCGCTTCGTGCTTGGTGAATGCACGCAGTGTGAGGAAATACTCCTTGCCGTCGGCAGGCAGCGCTTTCAGTGGCAATTCTATGTTGGCAGAGTTTCTGGGAGCAATCTTGGGGAAATCCATCTCACCGTTCTGAACGGTCTTGCCGTCGCATTCCACTGCCCAGCGGAGGGTATATCCTTCCAATCCGATGAAATCGTGCCAGTTGGTGACCTTTATCTTGTTCGGGGTGAAGGCAAGCGGTTCGAAGTGGATGTATTGCAATACCTTCTTCACTTCGTAGATGTGCGGGTGCGGGGTGCGGTCGGCAGCAACCAGGCCGTTGGCACAGAAGTTGGAGTCATTAGGAACACCTACAAAGCCCATATCGCCTCCGTAAGCCCAAATCTTATTGCCGTTCTTGTCTTTGATATCAAAGGTGGCGTCAACCCAGTCCCATATGAAGCCACCTTGCAGTTGGTCATATTTATAAATCAAATCCCAATAGTCTTGTAGATTACCTACACTGTTACCCATAGCGTGGGCATATTCACATAGAATCATCGGGCGGGCATCACGCTGGTTTACATGGCGGCGCAGGGACCAGATGCGTGCATACATCGGACAGTAGATGTCAGATTTGGCATCATAACCACCTCCCTCATATTGTACAGGGCGAGTAGGATCGAACTTCTTGGTCCAGTCATATAACGTTTCAAAGTGTTTTCCGTAGCCGGACTCATTTCCCATTGACCAAGTGACAATGGCAGTGATATTGCGGTCCCTCAGCACCATGCGGCTCATGCGTTGCATAAACGGTACTTCCCAATCGGGATTATTAGCCAGTGTGCCATCTTTATGCGCCTGCATACCATGGCTTTCAATGTTTGCTTCATCTACCAGATACAAACCGTATTCGTTACACAATGCATACCATTCATAGCGGTTGGGGTAATGGCAAGTGCGTACAGCATTCAGGTTGAATTGCTTCATCAACTGAATGTCTTTTATCATGCTCTCTACGGTAATGGTACGACCATGATGCGGATCGTGTTCATGGCGGTTTACTCCTTTAAACAATACGGCTACCCCATTTATCAGTTGCATGCCGTTACGCATTTCCACAGAACGGAAACCGAAAGGCTGTGTGAATGATTCCAATGCTTTTCCTTGAGCATCGTAGGTACTGACTACCAATGTATAGAGATTGGGTGTTTCGGCATTCCAAGGCAATATGGCCGGGAACAAGTGTTTCTGAGCGAATAAAGTATCTGTAACAGAAGTTATTTCCTTTTTATGCTGATAAATTACATTGCCTTTGTCCATAATCTTCACTTCCACAATTCCTCCCGGATGAGGCTTGTGGAGTGTGATATCCAGATTAAAATCTCCGTCTTTATAACCATTTGTCAGACCGGCTACCAGTTTGAAGTCTTGTACACGGCTTTGAGGACGGGCATAGAGATACACATCGCGTTCAATACCGCTATATTTCCAGTAATCCTGATCCTCCAGGTAGGAACCGTCACTATAACGGAAAACTTTAACGGCCAGTTTGTTCTTCCCGGCTTTTAAGAACGGAGTAATATTGAAATGAGCCGGAAGACGGCTGTCTTCACTGTATCCTGCCAATTCACCGTTTACCCAGCAATAAAAAGCGGACTCAACTCCTTCAAAATCAAGGAAGATATCCATTCCTTTCCAATGGGCCGGTACGGTAAATTCACGTATGTATGCTCCTACCGGATTGTAATCGGTTGGAACATGAGGCGGATTGGCAGGGAAGGGGTAAGCTACGTCAGTATAGATGGGGGAGTCAAATCCTTGCAGTTCCCAGCTTCCCGGAACCTGTATGTCTTTCCAGCGTTTGGTGTTATACCCCATTTTATAAAAATCTGTCGGGCATTCCTCATTGTTTTTAGAGAATAAGAACTTCCAGGTTCCGTCTAGTGAAATGCGGCGTTCTGTAGCAGGGTTTACTGCAAAACGCTGGGCGGCAGGTAAAGCCTGTTGTTTCAGTGCATTGGCCTCATTCGTATAAGGAATGAAATGGGCATGGGCAGGTTCACGGTTTATTTCATTTATTTGTGGATTCTGCCAGGGCACATTTTCACCCCAGGCGGAAGCACAAACAAACAACAGTGTAAGAACAGTATGAAGAGAGTGTTTCATGGTTATTGTTATTTTAAATAGAACAGAAAAGAGTCACAAGAAAAGGTACGCTGAAGTCTACTACAAAGCCGTGAAATATAGAAACCACTACGAAGCTTTGACCGGAATAGCGGGTGATGATGGGTAATGTTGTATCCATCGTAGTGGCTCCTCCGGCAGAAATAGGGGCCAGATTGCCAAACCAGCGTACTAGCAACGGGGCAAAAAGCAAAGTGATAATCTCACGTGTGATATTGGATAATAATGCAATGGTTCCCAACTCCGGACCTTTATATTCTGTAATAAAGATACTGGATAGAGAGTAATAGCCGAAACCGGCACCTACTGCCATACAGTCTGTTACTGAGCGGTGCGAGAGAAACAGACTGACCACTGCGCATCCTGCCAGTGTTCCCAATATGGTCATGACCGGTAGAAAGATCAGGCGGGGGTTTAATGAACGGAAATTACGTAAAGTCTGCGGATCATTACCTACACTGACTCCTACACTGAACATTAACGCACACAAGGCGTAGAAACTTAGCTTACTTTGTGTAAAGTCGTATGGAATAAGGTGATATACCCCACAAAGAGCTCCCAGTACAAAGAATCCGACGATAATCAAACTTCCTTTCATACTTGTCCCTCCTTATTTCTTTTGTAAAGTACATACCATAAAGCCCATGCTGCTGTAACACTGCCCAGCACTGCTGCCAAGGTGATGACAATGGCTTCCAACCCTATAGTGTGCAGACCATTGATAATTTTCTGATTGCCGCCTACATCTATACCCAATAAAAAGAGTAGCAACCAAATAAGAACGGTGATGACTTTGTGTATTCCTGAAAGCTTCTGCTTGCGAAGCAGGAAGCCGAGGAGCATCCCCGTGAGCATTAATCCAATAATTGTAAACATATCTATGTCGTTTTATTTATAGGCAAAGATACTTCATTTTTAGATTACAAGGCGGTATCACTGTAGCGAAAACCGCCTTGTTGCCTAATTATATCTAACCAAAAAAGAAAATACTTATTTTAAGGCATCATTAGCATTCAGCTCTGTAAGAGGAGTGGGGTAGAATGAGTTTTTGTCTTCATTGAAGCCTGTTCTTCCGGCAGCTTGCAGGGCTGAGGACAGTTTGCCCCAACGGCGGAGATCATACCAACGATAGTTCTCAAGAGGGAATTCAATCATGCGCTCGTGTTCAATTTGCGCGCGGACTGCTTCTTGAGAAGTACCTGTCATGGGTGGCATATCCCCGTGAACGCTTCTTACTTCATTGATTAAAGGAATAGCTTGTTCGGGATGTCCCTGTTCATTCAATGCTTCGGCTTTCATTAACAGTACGTTGGCATAACGCATCAAAGGAACATTGATTGCAGAATAGTTTTGGTTTAAACCTTCATAGGTCGAGGGCATGAATTTACGGAAGGCTACGCGTTCTTTGTTGTCGAACCAGTCATTATAGTCGTAGCCATAGACACGTCCGTTACCATCGTTATAATAGTCACAATTAAAAAATAATGTTGCATACATACGCGAGTCATAACGTCCTGTAGTAGCCGTTTCCCCTTCTTTTTTGAATTCACTAATCAATGTTTGACTGGGAAGAATCTCATCCCATCCCCCAAGTTCGGAAACACCGATCCATCGATGGAACTGAGTACGATAAGTAGCTCCGTTTGCAGAACTCATAGAGAATTGAATTTCAAAAATCGATTCTTTACTGTTCTTATTATCCCCGCTGAACATAGTGCTGAAATTATTAACCAGTTCATATCCTTTTACTTGGTTGAATGCTTCTATAGCACTGGCCAGATAAGAGTCTTTGTTGGTTGCCTCTTCATAGGCGCGTGTCAGATAGGCGAAACCAAGATATGCATAAGCAGAACCGCTTGTGGCACGGCCTACATTATCAGCGTCACGTGTTGCAGGCAGACTGGTTGCACGTTTCAAGTCTTCAATGATGAAATTCCATGCATCCTCACGGGAAGAAAGGGGCTTGCTTAATTCAGCCGGGTCAGTGATATATTTATCACGAACTATGATTTCTTTCCAGTTCAATAAAAGTTGCATGTGGTAATAAGCGCGGATAAAGTAGCCTTCATTGACCAATTGTTCGCGTGTTGCTGCGTCTATATTCTCATCGGGTATTTCTGCGGTTTTTTCAATTACCTGATTAGCAAAACTGATGCCTTTATAGTAGCATTGCCAGTAATAACTGAACTGAGAGTTACCATTGGTGTAGGTATAGTTGCCTAATTCCACCCAGTTCGGGTAATTCAGAGCATCGCTTCCTAATTGGATAATATCTTCACGATAGGCTTCTACCGGCCATTTGATTTCCGGGAAAGACCACATGTCACCCGAATAAGTCATCAGGTAAAGTTGGGAGTATGCGGCGGCAAGTCCGGCTTCAGCATCAGACTGGTTACGCCAAAAACTGCTTGATGTCAACTGGTCAGGAGATTCTACCGTGAGATAATCGTCACAAGCGCTAAATAAACTTGCAATGCAGATACTTGCTATGTATAATAGTTTCTTCATTTTCTTATTACTTTAAAGGATTAGAATGTAAGTTGAGCTCCAACGGTGAATGAACGGGTAAACGGATAAATCAATTTATCAACACCGGTATTCAACACACTGGCACGAGAGAATTCAGGATCTATACCATCATAGCCTGTGATAGTGAACAAGTTTTCACCACTTACATAGAAACGCAGTTTCTCAATATAGAATTTCTGCATGAGCGATTTGGGCAAAGTATAACCTAACTGTGCCTGACGCAGACGGACAAAATCACCGTTTTCAAGGAATCTGTCTGATTCTTTCATGTTGCCGTTCGGATCTTGATATACTGTGCGGGGAACATCCGTATTTCTATTGTCAGGAGTCCATGCATTCAATGTAGACTTCAGCATATTTGATTTAGAGTTCATTCCTTCATAGAAATATTTGTTTCCGTTATACAATTTGAAGTTCCATGCGCTGCCAAGTACGATTGAAAGGTCAAATCCTTTATAGCCGAATGACAGATTTAAGTTCGCTTCCAATGTCGGGATACCTGAGCCACAGTATTCTTTGTCACCGGCGTCTATGCTTCCATTACCATCTAAATCTTTAAAACGGATATCACCTGGTTGGGCATTAGGCTGTAATAATTGTCCATCCTTGTTTACATGGGCATTTACTTCATCCATACTTTGGAAGATACCGTCTGTTCTATAAAGATAGAATGCACCGATAGGTTTGCCTACTCTGGTTTCTGTCGGGAAATGCTCCGTTCCATATTTCAATCCTTCACCCTGAAGAACTTGGTCTGCATCTGACAATTCAACCACTTTATTTTTGGTGGTGCTCATATTGAAACCGATATTGTAATCAAAGTCTTTTATAGCATCTCCCCAGTTTAATTCAAATTCGAAACCGGTATTGCGTATCTTTCCGACATTCAGGGTGGGATTAGTCATACCTGCTGAAGGAGGTAAAACTTTTGTTATCAACAGGTCTTCTGTTTGGTTATAGTAGTAGTTTAATGTACCGGTTAATTTGCTGTTAAAGAAGCCGAAGTCGAAACCAATATTTTTGGTATCCGTTGTTTCCCATTTCAAAGAACGGTTTTCCAATCCGCGAGCGATGCTTCCTGCCCATGCGTTGTCACCGTTGCCTTTCACGTATCCTTGATACATTTCATTGTATGTACTAATCAGCGCAAGGAAGTCATAATATCCCAAAGCATTTTCATTACCCAAACGTCCCCAACTGACACGGAACTTCAAATTATTCAATGCAATGTCTTTCGGGAAGAATTCTTCCTGACTGATTCTCCAGCCTAATGCCACTGATGGGAAGCAACCCCAACGGTTGTCTTTACCAAACTTGGATGAACCGTCATAACGTACAGTTGCCTGTACCAGATAGCGGTCATTATAATTATAGTTCAGTCGGCCGAAGAAAGAAGCGCGGTTATATTTCCATTTTGTTCCGCTACCATCAAATGTGCCACCTGCTCCTGCACCTACAGTTGAGAAAGATGGATCAAGAAATCCGCCCGGAATTTCACTGGTTACCAATTTTCCGTCTTCTACTTTATAAACAGTGGTTTTACCTTCTACCCCAACAGAATTCCATGTATATTTGCGAGCAGTCATGGAAGTACCTGCCATTGCATTGACGTTGTGTTTTCCAAATGTCTTATTAAAACTTAATACATTTTCCCATACATGTTCTTCCCAGTATCCTGTGGTTTCGCTATGATAAGGATAGTCACGTTTGGCTTTTGGGTCGGCAACATAAGCCGGAGTATGATAAGTCTGACGCTGGTGTTCACCTCTGTATGCATAGCTTGTCTTGAAATTCAGCCATGGGGTGAAGTTCATAGTCAAGGCAACATTGGCTGTGGTATGATATTTTTTGTCTGTAGATTTTTCATAATGCTGGTCAGCCATAACATTACGGTTACTGGGCAGGTCATCAAAGTCACTTAAGCCGAAGCCATACTCTCTTGTATCATCATAGATAGGAACAAGCGGAGAAATCATGTACATTTCTTTAATGGAATATTCCGGTTGTTTGCTATCTGTAAATTTGAAAGCGATATTTGCATCTATATCAAAGATATATTTATTCATATGGAGTTTCAGACGGGCATTGTCTTGGCGATAGTTGTTACCTAGAAAAATTCCTTTTTCGTCGGCATGATTGTAGGAGAGTGAATACTGGGCGTTTTCGGAACCGCCACGGATACTAAACATATAGTTTTGTGAAACACCACCCCTTAGCATGGCATCTTGCCAGTCTGTATCTATTCCTGTGTTTTTATTTACAAATGCAGGCATAGTAACCTCTGTATCATTGGGATACTGGTTCATATAGTTCTGATACATTTGTTTATGAACACTTTTGTATTCTTCGGCATTTAGCAGTTCCAGCTTTTTGGCTACGTTTGTAAAGCTTACATAAGTGCTGAAATCAATTTTCATGTCACCCTTTTTACCGTTTTTGGTAGTTACGATAATGACACCATTTGCAGCAACCGAACCATAGATGGCAGCGGCTGCACCATCCTTCAGTACTTCCATTGACTGAATATCTTGCGGATTCACATTTTCAATATCACCGGGAAAACCATCAATGATATAAAGAGGTTGGTTATCACCAAACGTTTTGACACCACGGATTTTAACCTGCACACCTGCACCGGCATTACCACCAGCCTTCATAATGTTTACACCTGCAATCTTACCTTGCAATGCTTCTGCAGGGTTGGTTGTGGTGCGCTTTACCAAATCGTCTACATCTACTGAGGAAATAGCACCGGTCATATCACTTTTCTTCATGGTACCATAGCCCACTACTACAACTTCATCCAGCATCTCAGTATCTTCTTTCAAAGTCACCCGGATGTTTGTCTTTCCGTTTACAGGGACTTCTTGTGTTGCATAGCCCACATAAGAAATAATAATAGTGGCTTTGGGGGATACGCTTAATGCAAAGTTACCGTCAAAGTCTGTGATGACCCCGTTGGTTGTACCCTTCTCTACTACACTGGCACCAATAATAGGTTCGTTGGCAGCATCAGTAACCAGACCAGTCAGTTGAATCGTCTGTGCTAATGCACCGAAAGGAGTCATAAAAGCAAAGAGTAGAATCAATAGCATGATTCTTTCCTTGAAATAATTCTTTTTACTCATGTGAATAAATTTTAAGGTTAATAATTGTTTTTCACATCGCTAAGTAATAGGTTGTATGTGCAAATTCCTAATTATTATACCCTACAAATGAACTACAATGAATAAAAAAACTCTCTTTTTTAATCTACAAATATAAATGTAATATATTGATATATAGTGTTCTATATAAAGAGGTAATATCTACAAAATGCTGTTTGATAAAAACTGTAAAAATATAGGTTCTTTAAATATTTTGTAGATAGTCTGTCAAGTCATCCTCCGAAGATAAGTTTAGAGATTTACGTAAACGATATCGATTCATGTTGATTGTTTTGGGAACATTTCCTGTGAGCATTGAGATTTCTTTGGTAGATAGATTTACCCGTAATAAAGTAGCTAGATATTTTTCTCCTTGTGTTAAATTAGGATGCCGTTCGGATAGCCGTTGAAGGAACTCCTGGTTCTTTTCTTCAACATTCATCAGCAAGGTGCTGTTCGTTTTATCTCCATTCTGATATTGGCTGATGAAGGCATTGACTTTCTTCAGATGAGGAATCAATGCTTGTTGGTCCATCTTATATCCTTGCTTTATCATTTCTCTGATTTTCTCTAGCAATTCATTACGGCTATGCAGGAATACAGCAAAACTGGTAGCTTCCTGACGACTGTTGTCTAATGCACTTTGGACAGATTTTAATTCGAGTTCTTGCTGTCGTACTTTAAGTTCTGCCAATTCATGTTCCGATTGCTCCAGATTATAGCGGGTAACCATTAACTGCATATTCTTTTTGCGTTTATACCATTGGTATAGAAATATACTGAGTACTATCAATGAGATAAATATGATTACTAGTACAAACAGATTCCGTTTCAGCAGCTCTATTTTATAAGCTTGTTCTCTTAGTTCTGCTTTCCTTTGTTGGTTTTGATATTGTTTATGGGAAATTTCCTGTTCTACGATGCGTAATTTACTTCCACTTTGCAACTCTTTGCTGAGAGTATATAGTTGCATCAGGCATTTATAAGCGTTTTTATGGTCTCCAAGGGCATCGTATACCCAAGATAAATATTCGTAATTATCACAAATCAGTTCTTTGGCACTAATGGAAGAAGCGACTTCGTATGCTCTTTGTAAAGCCATCAAAGCATTGTTGTATTGCTTTGCATAGAAGTATTGCTTTCCCATATTGTTATAGTTTTCCCCTAATGACCATTGAGAATTCAAGTTCTTGTTGATGACAATGGCCTCATTAATTAAACTTAGCTTTTCATTAAAATCACCCTCATATAAACATAGATTATTCAAATTGGCGGATATCCCTCTTAAATTTTTCTGACTGCGGTTTATTGTAAGGGCTTGTTTAAGGAATTGTTCAGCTGTTTTGAACTCATTCATGGAATAATGGATGATGCCACGATCATTGTAGCATAGTGCGATAGAAATGGAATCTCCGATGGATTTAAAGATTGAGATGGCTTTCTCATTCATTTCGATCGCTTTGTTATAGTCGGTCAGTTTACAATAGAGTGCTCCTATCAGTGCGTAAATTTGTCCATTCAACTCTTTATTGGTAGGAGTTACATACTCCAAAGCGTCATATAGATTTTTAATGCTCACATCAAAATTGCCTAATAGCTTTTCTGCCTGACTGTAATAGAACATTGCTTCGGCTTTTTGATCATTTTGCCTTTCTTCGGGAAACAATTCAATTACCTTGGCAGCATAGTAACTGGCCTGCTTCGGATTATTGTATAAGGCTTCAACCGACTTTTTAATCAGTGCCTCGGCTTCTTGTTGTTTATTACGGGCATTAACCCATGAGAGATTCAGCAGGCAAAGGAGAATATATACAAGTAGGTTGTTTTTCATAATCAAGCGTATTTTTGCAAAAATAGTGATTTTCTTTGTAAAAAGACACTCTTGTTTCTCTTTTAAAAGAATATCTTTGCAAGCAACAATAAAGATGAACTATGTTATTACCTTATTTGAATAAAGACCTGATAGAAGCCGGTTGTGATGAGGCGGGTAGGGGATGTCTGGCAGGATCTGTATATGCAGCTGCTGTTATTTTACCTGTAGATTTTAAGAATGAATTGCTGAATGATTCCAAGCAACTGACGGAGCATCAGCGTTATGCGCTGCGAGAGATTGTGGAAAGAGAAGCATTGGCATGGGCTGTAGGTGTAGTGACTCCTGAAGAGATAGACGAGATAAATATCCTTAATGCGTCTTTTCTGGCAATGCATCGTGCTGTGGATCAATTGAAAATTCGTCCTCAACATTTATTGATTGATGGGAATCGTTTTAAAAAATATCAGGATTTACCGCATACTACAGTGGTAAAAGGAGATGGAAAATATCTGTCTATTGCTGCTGCATCTATTTTGGCGAAAACCTATCGTGATGATTATATGAATGGTCTGCATAAAGAATATCCTTTTTATGATTGGAATAGTAATAAAGGTTATCCTACTAAAAAGCATCGTGCGGCTATCCGTGAACATGGAACAACGCCATATCATCGGATGACTTTTAATTTGTTGGGAACAGATCCCCAATTAGAGATTCCTTTCTAATTTGAAGAATATATAGGAGGATGGGATAACTTCTTTACATTTCATTCTACTTGGTTGAAAATAAAGCGAAGAATCTGTTTGATTCATATGAGTAGTAACAGATTCTTCGTTTCACTTTTTTACAATGGTCTTATTCAGCATATCAATATTTTCCCCGTTGATAAGAGCGATGTCCATAAATCGTGATTACCACAAAGCAGATAAATGGCAGGATAAATGAAACATTTACGGCTGGCATATTCCAAATGGTATTCATATCAATAATACTTGCTTGTAAAGGAGGAAGTACGGAACCTCCTAAAATAGCCATAATCAGGCCGGCTGCTCCAAACTTTGCATCATCTCCCAATCCGGTAAGCGCTATGCCATAGATCGTGGGGAACATTAATGACATACAGGCTGAAACAGCTACCAGGCAGTACATACCCCAGATATCCTGGAAGAAGATGACTCCGGCGGTGAAGCAACAACCCGCAATGGCAAGTATGGCCAATAATTTACCTGGATTGAGGTAGCGTAAGATGAAGGTACAGACAAAGCGGCTGATACAGAAAATAACCATCGCAATGATGTTGTATTCTTGTGACAGCACTTCGGCGGCTTTTTCTTCCATACCTTGTGACATGAACAGATGTGTACCATATTGAATGATAAAGGTCCAACACATAATTTGCGCACCTACATAGAAGAACTGTGCCACAACTCCCTCACGGTAATGATGAATGGAGAAAATACGTTTCAAAGTCGGCCCGAAATTGATGCCGTGGGATTGGTCACCATTTTTAGGCATCTTAGTAAAACGGATAATGAGAAACATCACAAAGATGACAATACCGATTGTTAAATAAGGAGCGATGAGTACGGAAAGATCCGCATCTCTCACTATTGCAAACTCCATCGGATTCAGTTGAGCTCGTTCTGCCGTATCCATTGGATTCAGCTTTGCCTGGATAAAGTTCATGGCTACATACATTCCCAATAAAGACCCCATGGGATTGAATGATTGAGCCAAGTTGAGGCGTCGGGTAGCGGTAGCTTCCGTTCCCATGGACAAGATATAAGGATTAGAACTGGTTTCGAGGAAAGAAAGTCCACAAGTCAGGATAAAATAGGCTAATAGAAACGGATAATAATTGCCGGTCATTTTGGCGGGGAAGAATAATAAGGCTCCTACGGCATAGAGGCCTAACCCTAACAGGATGCCAGCTTTATAAGAATATTTCCGGATGAACATAGCTGCCGGAAAAGCCATGGCGAAGTATCCGCCATAAAAAGCAACTTGTACCAATGCGCCATCGGTAACACTCATCCGAAAGATTTTCGAGAACGCTTTCACCATCGGATTGGTGATATCATTGGCGAATCCCCACAGGGCGAAGCAGCAGGTGA
>OIAA01000616.1_pt1 | contig 13366 bp, 15 predicted proteins | sample 1580591 | NCBI WGS metagenome assembly OIAA01 (sample SAMEA3882556, study PRJEB24775) | human gut metagenome | biome: human-associated habitat; feature: intestine environment; material: feces | place: Netherlands | collected 2009/2010
GAAGCAAAGCCCGGTGACCTTGTTTTCTTCGAGGGAACGTATGATACTCCGGGAAAAAGTCATGTGGGCATCTACCTTGGAAACGGGATGATGGTGTCCGCCGGCGACCCCATCAAGTACGCAAACATTCACTCGTCCTACTGGCAGAAATATCTGTCCGGTTTCGGGCGGCTCTCAAAATGATTGGAGGAAAACATGAGCGAAAAACTCGATAAGCTGCGCGCTTCTCTGGAAAAGGAAAGGGAGCGTCGCATTAAGATCAACACTCGCATTGAAAGCCTTGAACGACGGATTCAGGAAGCAGAAGCTGCCGAGGTGAATGAGATGGTGCGCACCGCCAAGGTTACGCCGGAACAGCTTGCCGCCCTGCTGCGCCAGTCTGCAACTTCCACTCCGACCCCGGCTGCGTTGTCCGCAGTCGGTGCTACGTTCAACAAGGAGGAATCTGATAATGAAGATGATGAATAAGTTCTGTGCCCTGATGTTGTCGGTGGCACTGTGCGCTGGCATGGCGGCTCCTGCTTTTGCCTATGGCGGTGAGCCTACGGAGGAAGTGGAACAGCCTGTCCTGACTTCTACCACCGATGAAGAAGATGTAGTCACCGTGACCGATGAGGAAACCGGTGCTCTGACCCCGGAGGGCAACCTGACACTGGTGGACGATTACCACACCAATTATTCGGATGGTTCCGGGCAGCAGTTCATCACGCTGGTATCGAAATCGGGTGCGACATTTTATCTGGTAATCGATCGGAACAGTAAAGGCGCGCAAACCGTACACTTTATGAACCTTGTGGACGAAGCCGACCTGTTGGCACTGATGGAGGAAGAAGATGTGGATGCTTATACCGCTGAAAAAGAAGCAGCGGCGCAGGCAGAACAGGACAAGCTGAAAGCCGAGGAAGAAGCCAAGAAAGCCGCAGAAGAAGCGGCGGCATCCGGCGAGGAACAGCCCAAGGAAAACAAGGTCACAAAGATCGCATCCGGCTTTCTGGGCGTAGTCGTGCTGATCGCACTGGCGGCAGGCGGCAGCTTCTACGCTTTCGCAAAGCAGAAGCAGAAAAAGCAGGCCGAAAAAGAAGCCCTTGACCCCGATGCAAACTACACCGAGGACAAGGGCGATTTTGAGATTCCGACCGAGGACGAGCCGGAGGACACCGGCAAGGAGGATAACACAGAAGAATAATTTTATGGCGGCGTTTGCCGCCTTACATACTAAAAAACGGGATGCCATAAAAATAGCACCCCATTCTAATATTAAAACAAACTGAAAGTCATCCAGTTGAAAAGACCCACTTGCCAGATGCATTAACGCCTGTTTTGCCCGAAAACCACCCCAATTACGATAAAAATGACGAGAATAACAATGCATAATGCCTTCCATCCCAAAGTGATTTTCAAATCACTGTGATCAAAGAAAAATGCAAACACGCCAAATAAACCGCATAAGAAAGAGATAATGTTTACGATGTTCATACTAGACCTCCTATTTGTCACTGTGGATTCAAATAGGAACTCAGCATTCAAAACAGAGAATCAAATAGACGAACTGACGCCTACCCGAAGTGAACAACAACCGTAAGTCAATGCATCATGGCACCCACCCTACACTCACATAAATGAGTGTCTGTCTGCTAATAGAGTAATACATTCGTCGCTTTCTTCACATAAAATAATCGCTCTAAAATCTAGATAATTATATCTTATGTTGCCATAGAACGTTTATATTATCAAATGCATCATATAAAATGTCTTACCAAAAGGCATTTTAGAATACCTTGCCGCCTTTTCACAAAGCACCCCATCGGCGAGAGCGCACTCGATTTGTTCATCTCCACGCATTTCTTCCATTACTCGGCACATAACAGTATTTTATTTTATCAGGCAGATTTCTTGCTGGCAAGTTCTTTGACTTCTTCAATAGACAATTTAGAATACTTTGCCACCTTTTCATAAGGCATTCCATCTGCGAGCATCTCCAAAGCACACTCGATTCGTTCATCCTTACGCATTTCTTCCATTGCTCTGCACATAGTTGCCACTCCCTTCGCATCGTGCTTAAAGTATTGTACCCGATTTGCAAGCACCGGATAGAACATATCTTTTGCATCGGTACAGAAAAAGTCATGCATCAGTTTTCCGAGGGCAGTTTCATCCTTGATTTGAGAGTTCACATAGATGATATGTGACTGGTCGTTGAAAACTGCACCGGTTTCTTCTACCATACGATGAATGTGGTAAATCGGCAATCCAGCCTTTAACACATCGTTCTCCGTGATGAAGATAATATATGTTTCGTTCAAGGCATCATAATTGCTGCCAGAATGAGTGAGGTTTGCATCCAGCAGGCTGCTGTTGTAGCGGGCGCGTTTTTCGCTTGCCCCACGGTCACTGCGTTGCACCTCGATATTATATGCCCGATTCTGCTCATCAACAGCCAGAATATCCAGACGAACGGAGCGTCCCTGCAAATTCTTGATACTGTACTGACCATGCACTTCACGAACCTTCAAATCCGCTCGTTTGAGAATGATTTGAAGCAAAAATTCTGCACAAGCAGGGTCTTCAAAAACCGCCGCCATGAAATCGTCATCAATCAGGCGCAGGCCTCTCAGACGTTGTAAATCCTGCTCGTGTTTACGTTCAAAATCCAGTTCTTGCTGTGTTTTGTTTTCAGACATTGGTTCACCCGCTTTCTTTCTTCTTTCAAGAACATAGTACCATAATCCAATCTTTTTTACAAGATGACACCATTTATAAAAAGGAGTTGATGCTTATTGTCTTATTGCTTGGTAGTGGCGGAAAAGCCCTCTGTCGGGGCAGCTTACGCAAAGGTCCTCGGTGCGACCAATCGACAGGATGGTTATTGGGAGGGCAACGGCTATCTCGTCAGCTGGTGCGTTGGTCATCTGGTGGAACTGGCTCCGCCTAATGTCTACGATGCCAAATACGTCAAGTGGAGTATCGCAGATTTGCCCATTCTACCGCAAAAGTGGCAGTATCTGGTTTCTGCGTCCACCAAAAAACAGTTTGGCATCCTGCAAAAACTGATGCACCGCCCGGATGTGGAGAGCGTGATCTGCGCTACGGACGCAGGGCGCGAGGGAGAACTGATTTTCCGACTTGTCTACCAGCAAGCGGGGTGCAAAAAGCCCTTCTCTCGCCTGTGGCTTTCCAGCATGGAGGAAAACGCTATCCGAGAGGGTTTCGCCCATCTCAAACCGTCAACTGAATACGATGCGCTGTACAATGCAGCACTCTGCCGGGAACGTGCCGACTGGATGGTCGGTATCAATACGTCCCGGCTTTTTTCGTGCTTGTACGGTCAACCGCTGGCGGTAGGGCGTGTTATGACCCCGGTGCTTGCCATGACGGTAGTTCGGGAAGCCGCCATCGCCGCCTTTGTGCCGGAAAAATTCTACACGGTAGATCTGGAACTGACCAGCGGATGCACGGCATCCAGCCGCCGCATTCCCGAAAAATCCGTTGCCGAAAACCTGCTGGAAGCCTGCCGAAAGGAGATGGTAGCAACGATCCAGCGCATTACCCGCAAGGAAAAATCTGAAAATCCGCCGCCGCTGTACGATCTGACCACCCTTCAGCGAGATGCTAACCGCTTGCTGGGGTACAGCGCACAGCAGACGCTGGACTATGTGCAGAGCCTGTATGAGAAGAAACTTACCACTTATCCCAGAACTGATAGCTGCTATATCACCGACGATGACGAGGAAATACTGGAAGAACTGACCGGGGCACTGGAAGTCTTTCTCGACATTACTCCGGCAGATGTGGACGAGGCTGTGCCCCGGACACGGCGCACCGTCAACCGGGAAAAAGTCACCGACCACCACGCCATTCTGCCCACTCGCAGTATGCTGCAAGCCGATCTGGACTCACTGCCCAAGGGGGAGCAGAACGTCCTGAAGCTCATCATCGCCCGGACGCTGATGGCAGTCAGCAAGCCCTTCCGGTATCTGGAAACCCTGCTGACCACCGAATGTGCCGGGGAGGAATTTACCGCCAAGGGCAAGGAGGTTCTGGAGGAAGGCTGGAAAGCGGTGGAACGCAAGGTACTGGCAGACATTCTGAATCGAAAACAGGAACTCACCGCCCTGCCCAATGCAGCGGAAAACGAGTGCGGCATTCTCAATGCTGAACTGAAAGAGGGGCAAACCTCGCCGCCGAAGCATTTCACCGATGTGATATGTTATCACTGTGGGTAGTTGATATACAGAACTGGAGGTGAAAAACGACCCATGAAAAAGAAAAAAGTCAAGGAAATCGGCATAACAGCGTTATATGAGCGGCTTTCTCGCGATGATGACGGAGACGGTGACAGCAATAGCATTGTTCATCAGAAGCAGATGCTTGAAACCTATGCAAAAGAGCATGGGTTTATCAATCTGCGCCACTACACAGATGATGGTTGGTCTGGAGCGTCCTTTGACCGTCCGGCATGGAATGAACTTGTTTCCGGCGTAAAGGACGGAAAGATAACGACTGTTATTGTCAAAGACCTTAGCCGGGTTGGGCGTGACCATCTTCAAGTCGGCTTCTTTACAGATATTCTCTTTCGAGAAAAAGAAGTTCGTTTTATTGCCGTTGGTAACAGCATCGACAGTAACGATCAGCAGAGCAACGAATTTGCACCGTTCCTGAATATTATGAACGAGTGGTATGTCCGTGATACCAGTAAGAAAATTAAGGCTGTTCTAAAATCAAGAGGTATGTCCGGAAAGGCACACACCAGCAATTCACCCTGCTATGGTTATGTCAAAGACCCAGAAAACCCAGATCATTGGGTTGTGGATGAAGAAGCGGCTGCGATTGTCCGAAGGATTTTTCAAATGAGCATAGACGGCAAAGGTCCCTATGAAATTGCAAGATGCCTTGCAGAAAGCAAGGTCGAGCGTCCCTCGTACTATCTCGCCAAGAAAGGAATAGGGAATCATCAATCAGATTGTGATTATAACAATCCCTATATGTGGCGTGGAAACACAGTTACCTCGATACTTGATCGTCTTGAGTACACTGGCTGCACTGTAAATTTTCGCACCTACAAAAAATCGTACAAGGAGAAAAAGTCCCAAAAGGCTGATAAAGCAGATTGGGTGATTTTTGAAGGAACACAGGAACCGATTATCGACAAAGAGACGTGGAATATCGTTCAGGGACTACGCAAGAATGTTAGGCGTGCAGACTCTCTAGGCGAAGCGAATCCCCTTACCGGAAAAGTCATTTGTGGAGAATGCGGTTCTGTAATGTACAATCATCGTCGGAAGAACGGAAGAATACGAGTTTATTACACGCCCAAAGGTGAACGGAGAGAGAGCTTTAGCAAACCAGAAGATTGTTATTCTTGTTCCCAAAATGCTCTCGGTCGTCAAAAATATCAGAAAGTTTGCTCGTGCCACGCTATCCGAACTTCCGCCCTCAGAAAAATTGCTCTTGAGTGTATCCGCAGAACTTGCGCCTACGTTAATAACAATCAAGAAGAATTTTTGAATCTTTATAATCAAATCTCGGAATCACAAAGTCGCACCCGTTTAGAAGAACTCAAGAGCAGAATTTCTAAGGCTGAACGTCGAGCGAAAGAAGTAAGTGCGTTAATTCGTAAAATATATGAGGACAATATCGCAGGTAAACTGTCAGATAAAATGTTGGAAAGTCTTTTGGAAAGCTATGAAAAAGAAAAGGCTAGCCTTGAAAAAGAAGAAGATGAGTGCCACAAGCAACTAGAGCAAGCAGAAAGCCAATCGCAAAATACAGAACATTTTATAAAACTGGCACACAAATATACTGACTTTTCAGAATTAACACCCTCAATGATCAACGAGTTCATTTCCAAAATTGTTGTGCATCGTCCCATTGAATTGAGTGGCACTCGGACAGTAGAGGTCGAAGTATATTTGAATTATATCGGAAAATTCAGTGTTCCGGAAGAACCGGTTATACTATCGGAAGAAGAACTTGCCGAAAAAAAGATTGCAGATGAAAAGCGTGAAAAGAGTCGTGCTGCAAGCCGAAAGTATATGACCGAATACAGAAAACGCATCAAAGAAATGAAAGAAGCAGGACTTCTTGAACCGAAGAATATCTCGGCAGAAATGAAAGGAGAATGGTTATGAAAGAATCCATCCGCGACACCACCAATGGACTTGACTATACCCTTGTCAGCGACCACTATCTGCCGAACCTGACCGTAGCAACCCCGGCAGAGCAGCACCTCACCGGGCGGTGGGGCCGCTTACATAAGAAATATCTGGAAGAACATCATCCCGTCCGGTACAACCAGCTTGTTCTGTCCGGTGAGCTGGGCGGCTACCTTGCCAAGCTGGATAAACAGACCGAAGAACAGCTTGCCCTAATCATCCGGCAGATGCAGGAAGCTGAGGGCGTGACCGAAGCACTGAAAGCCGCCAATCAACTGGAATGGGTGCGCCGGATGAACAGCATCCGCAACCGTGCCGAAGAAATTATTTGGCAGCAACTATTCAAATGAAGGGAGATGCGCTCTGTGGCTTATCCGTATAGAGTATTATGCTATTCCAAAACCAACATTTTATCATTCTCTGCAAGCTATCAGCTACCAGAAGCCGCTATTCGCACTTTTTGCGAGCAATGTCAAAAGAGCGAATATGTACAGGTCAAATGTGTATTGACTTCGACTTCTTCAGAAAAAATGGTTCCGCTTAATTTACTGGCCAGTGATCGAACTATGCTAATTGGGATGTATATTCAATCTCTTGAAATACGAGATTGTGGTGCACCCGCAGCCAACGATGTAGGAAAGATTCAAAAAATAGATGATTATGGACAATTCCACACACTTTGGAAAGCGGGAAAGAACTTTACGGTTCTACCGGGAATTGATAGTTTTGTAATAATTCACAACAATTTCGGGTAATCATGCTAAAGAGCGGAAGGCATTACGCTTTCCGCTCTTTAGCATGTCTACCAAAGTACTCTCTATAAATTGACATTGTTCGTCCAGCAGTATATAATAAATATGTATGTTGATTTATTAAGGGGTGCAAGCATGGAGTATATGACCATTCAGGAAGCATCCGACAAGTGGAACATTTCAGCAAGGCGAATACAGGTTCTTTGTTCGAGTGGACGTTTGTGCGGTGCTGTCAAATTTGGTCGTCAGTGGGCAATTCCTTGTAATGTTGACAAACCGATTGACGCAAGAATCAAAAGCGGTAAATACATTAAAGGAGACTGCCAAAATGACAAAAGCAAAATATAAGGTGAACTCTTTTTTCGCCGGTATCGGCGGCTTTGATTTGGGATTTGAAAATCAAGGATTTCAAACTGAGTACCTTTGTGAAATAAATCCATTCTGCAATGAAGTCCTTTCCTTTCACTGGCCTAATGTAAAAAAAGGAACGGACATCTGCGCTATTGACGAATCATCCATCCCAGTTGCTGATGTTTGGTGTGGGGGCTTTCCCTGCCAAGATGTTTCTGTTGCACGAGGCGCATCACAACGCCTTGGTTTGGATGGAACTCGATCCGGTTTGTTTTTTAGGTATGCTGAACTGATTGAAAAAAAACGTCCAAAAGTGGTCGTGATTGAAAATGTCGAAGGTTTATTCAATTCTAATGGTGGCCGCGACTTTGGCGTTATTCTTCAACGCATGACCCAGCTTGGCTATGCTGTTGCATGGAGATTGGTAAACAGCCGATACTTTGGCGTTCCCCAATCCAGATCACGAGTTTACCTTTGCTGTTGGCAAAAGGACTTAGCTAGGGCCACTCATGTTATGTTCGATTCAGTAGGAGCGCATTCCATTAGCAATGCCCGAAAAGATTTTGTGACAGAGGCCTCAAAGCCAAATGAATACCCCAAAGTTCCAAAAGTTGCTTATTGTTTGGCTGCCACTTCTGGTAGACATACCGGAACCGACTGGAGCCGCACATATATTGTATGTGATGATGGCGTTCGCCGAATGACACCGTTGGAATACGAAAGATTGCAGGGATTCCCGGATTATTGGACGCTTCCAAGCAAATACGATGTTGATGATGATAATACCGATACTCTTCGATATACTGCAATCGGAAATGCAGTTTCCGTTCCTGTTGTCGAATGGATTGCAAAGCGCATTTCCAAACAGTTGAGTTCTAAAACTGATACCATGGAACAGAAAGATGTTCTCCAGTATGTTCCTGAATTCAAGAAGTCAAAATGGTATAGTGGAAATCTTGCTGATATAGATTTTTCAAATTCTGAAACCACTTATAAATGGCCGCGAGCCGGCATTGCATGGGAAGGTTCCTATGTTGGGGGCAATGTTCCTCCTTCCCCCGCAGAAAAGATTCCTTCATCACTGTTGGATATTGTTGAAAAGAAACATGTTAATCGAAAATACTATCTAACTCCCAACGCAGCAGAAGGCATCTTAAGACGAGTGGATAATCAGGGACGTCAATTATTTGCACCGTTGCGTATTGCTTTGGAAAAGGAAAAGGCAAAAAAAGATAACTGATAAGGGGCTTACAGTATGGAAGATATGCGGTTTGCAACACTTAGACTTGGAAAAACCAGCGTAGACGAAATTAAGCGAATGGACAAGAGTTCACCGGGAATTGTTGCTACTGATTTTAACATCAGTGTAAAATGCACACAGGTTCCGTCCGATCTCAATTCTGGAACCTATGTGTTTATTTGGTTGGGTTCAGACAATAGCAAAGGAATTCAAACCGAATGGAAACAAGGCTTCAAATCGATAGGTGTTGTGTCGAGTGTTGTTCGAGCCGAAAAATACAATGATGAATCAACCATTCTGGTCTCCATTAAGTATATTTTTCAGAATGCGGTCAGTCGGTTAGATGTTCTCAAAGATGCTCCGGCAGAATATTACTGGTGTTCGGCACTCCCGATCATTGGAATTGACGATCACTCCAACCAGACCGTCCGTATGTTTACACCTGACAGTGAGCGGTGTAGCACAGAAGCTTTTCTTTGTGCGTTAAATATCACAGAGACCAATCTTAAAGAAAGCCTTTGTAGTATTGACAGCCGTTTCGCCCACTTGTTTAACTTTAGCACAAAGCGTACTAACGGAAATCCTGAAGCTGCCCAACAGCAAATTTCTCGAAAGACGGGTGCAGAAAACATCCTGTTATACGGTGTTCCCGGTGCAGGAAAAAGCCATTATATTAAATCCCATTTTTGTACTGATGCCTCAAAAATGGAACGAGTAGTATTCCATCCGGATTATTCATACTCGGATTTTGTAGGGCAAATTCTTCCCAAAGTTGAAGATGGGGTGCTTAGATATTTGTATTCGCCGGGTCCCTTTACAAAAATTTTGAAGAAAGCATGGCAAGACCCACAAAATTATTATTATCTTGTAGTCGAAGAACTAAATCGAGGAAATGCCCCTGCAATCTTCGGTGAAATTTTTCAGCTATTAGATCGTAAAGCTGACACCGAGGCATATCCTGACTGCTATGGTGAAAGCGAATATGGCATATCAAATTCAGATGTTGCAAATGAAGTATCCGGAAACCCGGATGCAATGGTGTTTATTCCATCTAATCTCTGGATTATTGCAACAATGAATACCGCAGACCAAAATGTATTCACCCTTGATACTGCATTTCAGCGTCGTTGGATGATGAAGCACATTGAAAACGACGTAATGTCTGCAAAGCACGCCAACGATAAAATCGAAGGCTCCTTAATTAGCTGGGGAGTGTTCGCAACTGTTATAAACGAAGAAATTCTTAAAGTAAGTGATGGAGTTCTAAGTTCAGAAGATAAAAGACTTGGAGCATATTTTATTACAAAGCAGGAACTTTCAACTGAACGCTTCCCTGAAAAGGTTCTTAAGTACTTGTGGGATGATGCTTTCAAGATGAATCGAGATAGCCTTTTTGCTGCCGAATGTAATTCTTTTGATGCAGTCACTGCTATGTATTATTCTAAAAGCGACAAGGACCCATTGAGCCAAATTATAAATCAATCGGTATATACTGAAATGCTGAACAGAATGAACAATTTGGCATAATTTTCAACATATGAGGTGTGCCGTGTCTGAATATGTAATTAAAAGCCACTGCCATATAAACACCAATCGTGAGTCTGATACATTTGTTGGTCTTGATTGCAGAAACGAAAAACTTACAGTGAATTTCCCATTAGGATATCAACTGTCAGACAACGATTCCGGTATACGAAAAGATATTCTGCTTTTGATGCGGACATTGGCACTTGCATCTTCTGCGCAGAATAGCACTGTAAATTTCAGCGATGAAAAAGCGGAATATTCATCTTTCCCACTGCAAGAATATCTATTCGTTATTTCAGACTTCTTCAGTCGTGGCTATTATCAGGAAAGAGAAAGCTATTATTCGGTTTCACCTCGCGGAAAAATCGACTGGAAAAGGACAATCAAAACCCAATCTCCCTACATTCAAGGAAACAATACTGTCTACTTAAACTATGTAACGCGGCAGACATCTTTGAAAGATGCAGGCTATATTACGGAAATACATAAATATTGCGTTTATGAGAGCTTCCGCAAAATCGGCTGGCTTTTTACTTCATTTATGCCCCAAAAGCCTGCCATTCAATTTAATCAAAACCTATTCGTTCAAATCCTAAAATCCAAATGTCAGCAGACATTTAATGATCTCAACAAGCAGCTTTTTGAAAGCATGATTGCAATTATCAGCTGTGCTGGCAATGCGTCCAATCAGAACGACTTCAAATTTGGGACAAATCGTTTTGAATATGTTTGGGAAAAAATGATTGACCGCACCTACGGAATCGCAGAGAAAAGTACGTTTTTTCCAAAAACCAGATGGCATACTTTTAATGGGGCATATTCTAATGCAAGCCTTGAGCCTGATAGCATTATGTTTCATCAAGGAAATGTATATGTGCTAGACGCTAAATATTATAAGTATGGTGCAACTGGAAAATTGTCCGATTTGCCAGAATCCACCTCAATCAATAAGCAGATTACATACGGCGAATTTATAGCTGAACAAGAAAAATTTAAGAAAAACTTTGGGGCGGATTTTTATGTGTATAATGCCTTTTTGATGCCCTATAACTCAAAGAGTTCACTTTGGGAGAATGCAGACAATTATATTTGCATCGGTGAGGCAGTAAGCGATTGGAAGCACAATCAGAAAACATACGAACATATTTTGGGCATTTTGGTAGACATTAAACACCTGATGAATTTATACTGCCGTTCAGATACATCAGAGATTGAGCAGTTGGCACAATGTATTAAACATTTCTGCTGCCATAAATGACTGTTATGGATGACTTGACAAAAGAGCAGCGGCACCGTGCGATGTCGCACATTAAGGCAACTGATACAAAAATCGAAGTACTTCTTAGAAAACACCTTTGGGAAAAAGGCATTCGGTACCGAAAAAATTATGCTTTACTTCCGGGAAAACCTGATATTGTGATTTCAAAATATCGAATTGCAATATTTTGTGACAGCGAGTTTTTTCACGGAAAAGACTGGGGTCACTTGAAAGAGCACCTAAAAAGCAGTACTAACAGTGCCTATTGGTTAAAGAAAATACAACGAAATATAGACCGAGATATGGAAATCACTAAACAACTGCACTCCCTCGGTTGGACGGTTATCAGATTCTGGGGAAAGGATATCATAAAAAACCCAGAAGAATGTGTTCAGACAATAGAAGACGCCATCCTTGAACAAAAAATTCAGCAAATCGAATCAAGACAACCTTTATTTCCTCCCCCAAAAATAATGTAGACATTACGAGGTTATTAGAGTATGGCCGATTGTTATATCGATGTTCAGTCTACATCGGCGACATCAGCAACCACATCACCCCTGTTGCTAAATGAAACCGACTTGTTGAGGCTACAATTTCTACCGACACTTGCAGATAATCAAAAGGAGCCGTGTAAATCCGTTAGTGGAAAAATTCTATTTGAAAAGAAGCCCAAGAACGCCCCTTGTTTTCCAAGTGATGTCAGTCACAAAAGTCTAAAAGTTTCGCGTGGTTCAGTTAAAGTCGGCGATTGGATGGAAATAAGCCTAAGTGCTTCGGAAACCTACGAGTTATATATCGGCCTTAAATCGCTATATGATTTATACGGTTGCATGGATGGCATTCCTTATGGAACTGCTACATACGCTCGGTTAGATAGTGGTTTCAAACAATTTCTTGACTTTGTGCAAAATGACCCTGCTGCTGCCCGAATGCTTGTAGCTTCTGAAAACCAAGAACTGCTAAAGCAACTCCTTCGTTTAATAACACAATCAGAATCTCGTGAATCATTACAACAAAGTCTTGAAAGTCTAGAAAATTCAAGCCTTGACTGTCTGTCAGACACATTGAACATTGAAAAGTTGAAAAGAGTTGCTCAACTTATGGAGAGCAACATGGATAACTGTTCAGAAGAGTTTTGGCAAAGTACCGTATTCAAGGAGAATCAATGGGTTTTAGCTCAGATTTTTTCAACCCCTTGCACAATTTATAAAGATAAGGCGTATGTCGGCGGAAAGTCCATGAGTAACAGAGATGGCAACGTATGTGATTTTATCTATCAAAATGAACTTTCACAAAATATTGCTCTCATAGAAATCAAAACACCCTGTACTCCCATTATTGGCAATAGCTATCGTGCCACATATAGTTTTAGTTCTGAAATGAGCGGTGCTATCAATCAAGTTTTGAACTACAAGGATTCTTTGACAAAGGAATTTTACAGCCTCCAAAGTAAAAGTTCTCCCCGATTTGAAGTATTCAATCCCAAATGTGTGGTAATAATTGGGAGAATTTCAGCAATGGAAGTTGATGAAGTTGCTGCTTTCGAGCGTTTTAGAAACAGTTTGAACAATGTTACAGTTGTTACATTTGACGAATTATATACACGCATAACCGGTTTGATTACAATGCTTTCAAACAAGCAAAGCGAATAATTTACATAGGCAGAGAAGTTATCAGATAGACTTCTCTGCCTTTTGTTATCTATTTGAAAGGAGCATGATGCCATTGACCCAACCCAAAACCGACCTTGCCTACCTCCGCAGCGAAAAAGCCAAAGCAGAGCAAAAGCTGCGCTCTTGTCAGCACCGGGAGAAAATCCTTGAACGCAGGATGTCGGAGCTGAACCGGAGAGAGCGTGTGCATCGTCTTTGCACCCGTGCCGGAATGCTGGAAAGCTTTCTGGTCTGTCCGGGAGAACTGACCGACGATCAGGTGATGGAGCTTCTGAAAATCTCGTTCCGTCAACCGGAAGTCGTGCTGGCTCTTGCAAAGATGGTGCATGACGTTCACGAACGTAGCAACGTCCAAAACCCTTTAGAATAAAGGGCGCAATTATACACCGTTCCGGTGAAATTGCGGTCTT
>OIAA01000631.1_pt1 | contig 13137 bp, 10 predicted proteins | sample 1580591 | NCBI WGS metagenome assembly OIAA01 (sample SAMEA3882556, study PRJEB24775) | human gut metagenome | biome: human-associated habitat; feature: intestine environment; material: feces | place: Netherlands | collected 2009/2010
CCTATTTTCTTGAAAAACGGTTGGCATTTACTGATATATTTTGCAGCGGAATCAGCTTCATTCACTTGTAGGAAACAATCGCCTAAATTCATCCAACCCAGATTTTGTTCAAAAAGCATATCCGGATAATCTTTCGCAAGATCGATAACCTTTCTGAAGTAACTGATGGCAGTTTCGTAATCTCCCCGATAGTAATAAGAAGTACCCCGGTTGTTCAGATAGAAATGCTTTTCAAAAGGCAACATGCTTTCGTAGCTTTCGGCCGCAAGATTATAATAATAATCACATTGGTCAAAATCGCGCAAAGCTACATAGATCTGCGCCAACCCATAATAAATAGGTGGTTTCTTGGTAGAGACGATATCTAACGAATCACACAATATCAATGCCCTCCTGTACCAGGCAGCTCCCGCATCCAATTTGCCCAAACGGTTATTGGCATCAGCAAGATTCATCAGGATATCCGGCACCACCTCCATTTTTGTACCTTGCATCCGTTGTTCATAAGCTTTTCGGAAATACACCTCCGCAGAGTCCATGTATCCTGTCCGGGCATACACATTTCCCCTCATATTATAGCACTCGGACTTTAAGTCTGCCAGTTGCGCGGAAAAGGGCTGTTTCATTGTAAAATCTTCAATCTGTCGTATCAAGAGTCGGGCAGAATCGATATCGGAAGACATCAAACAGGTTTTAGATGCCACTGCCAGATAATTATGGCGCACCAGACTGTCCTTAGCTTCCTGCATTTTCAGCAATGCTTGTGTACGTACTTTCCGAGGGGTGATGGATACGGAATCCCCATTCGCAGCAAAAAAAGCTTCGAATGCCCGCATCTCACCTTGTTCTATTTTTTGTTTGCGAGGTGTACAAGCAGTCAAGGCAATTAATGCTATTATTACGATGCATAGTAGTCTTTCAGTCCACGCTATTCTCCACATAGTATGAAAATTAAGCAATTTATTTGCGCAAACATACTGCTTTTTGATGATATATAATAGTAGTTTTATTAAATTTCTCCGAAAAAACTGTCGCATTTATAACTTGAACTCAGGAGGTGTCGCACTTAAAAGTTGAATTCAGCTTCAGCCCCTACTACGAGTTTATACTCGTTTTTACCTACACGCTTGCACTCATGTTCCGCATCGCCCTATTCATCGGCATTGAGAGGTAGTGTAGGTAAACAAAAAAACAGAGTGTAGGCAAATTTACCTACACTCCATATTTCATTCTGTTTGCCACTTGCTTTCACCGGTTCAGAAACAGTGTTTATAGGTATCACCGCTTATGTTTATTAGATTAATACTGCCTGTTTATTTCACTGACAGTCAATATTTAGCATTTACCACAGTTGTGAATCACTTGCTTCACGGTTGTAAATATTCTGCTTCACTATAATGAATCTCGTGCTTCACGTCTGTGGTCAATTCAAAATAAAGAATGCGAAAGCAAAGAAAAAGGTACATGAATACAAAGAGGGAGGCGTGCTATACGGTATCAAACGCCTTTACCGGGTAAGATTGATGCATGTTTTTTGTATAAGCAGACCGGATTTCAATAGTGCAAGTTCTTTCGTGTGCACTCCATCCCTCAAGAGCCGGCCTAATCTGCATTATACAATCCGTCCTCTCAATAAAACAGTCCGAATAATCCTCTTTTTAAGCATAATAAGACATCCTTTCGACAAGATAGGATCATTCAGGCAAATCGCAGTTTGTATATAGAATATTATTTTTTTATTTTTGAACAAACATTATATAGCTCTTATATCTTTATACAAAAGAAGTTAAATACCAGGTGGCAGCTAAATTATTGAAGCCGTACTACCTTCTAATTTAACAAAGAAGGAAAGGAATATGGAAACACAATTAATAATAGGCCCCCTTGTAGGAGCAACTCATCACAAATGGTATTGCCATTAAGATGATATTCAGACCATTATATGCCAAATATTTATGGGGATGGAAATTGCCATTTACACCCGGCTTAATTCCTAAAGAAAAAGGCAGGATGGCTAAGTCTATCGGCTTTTAGAAGGAAGTCATCATTTGAGAAACAAGCTCAATACACTTTTAACAAAGAAATCTATAGGTATTATGAAGCATTTTAAAGAGAGTTACAATAAAATAGAGATTCAATCTATCTCATTACCTCAACTTATAAAGTTACTAAAACAGCAAAACATTTTTGCTGAGCATGAATTTGTCCGTCGCATCTCCAACAATGCAAAGCAGGAAGTTCAATACTTTCTAAATGAATATTCCATACCTATGCTTAACAGCATTGGTAAAGATATTCATGCAGATGTTACCGTAGACACATCAGGCGAAATTTTATATTATCGAAGCTTAATGGCACCGTATTACTTCTTTATCTCAGCTCGAAACCTCGAATGGCATAAATTATGCCTGTTTAAAAATAAGGATGATGCAAGCCTTACCTCATATCTATCCTGCATAACTTCCCGCTTCTTTCGTAGGGAAAAGATGGAAGAAAATAATAACAGCTTAAATAAAAATTCCATTTCTGTGCAAGAAAATGAAGACGTAGCTATTCTATTAGAACAGAGGGAAGATATTGATGAAACAATTGATCCCACTCTTTTATCACTTGCATTAAAGGCCAAAGACAGGTTACCAGATGAACGAGACCGTAAAGTAATAGAGCTTCTCATTATGGATGATACTGATACACTTGATGCATTTGAAGAACTGTCAGCTTATATTATACCAAAGAAATCACCACCTATTAAGGATTGGGATAATAAACGGAAACAAAATGCAGTTTCTCTTCTCAAGCTAAGAGCAAAAGAGCATTTAAGGATTGAATTTCAAAAACTATTAAAAGAAGAAAAAATATGAAGACATATTTTATTACCGATGCAGAACTTATTGCCTACATAGAAGGCCGGTTATCACGATCTGAAAGAAAGTCTCTTTATTCTCGATTGCGCGCAAACAATGAGCTGAAACTTTTAGCGACTATAGAACACAGTTACCTTGCACTCAATAAAGATATGGCTGATGAACTTCTTGGAGAAGACACTTTTTATGATGAAAAGTCAACAGCAAGAGACTCATTCACCATAGCGGCAAGCAATATCGATCCAACTAAAGATTTCAAATAAAAAAGCACCCATAGCTGAAAGAAAATACAGAGTTGGGACTCCAATAAATAGATAACTTAATTTACTCATTAAAAAAAGAACTCATTATGAATGTAGATTTCAACAAACAGCAGTTCCAGCAAATGATGGACAAAGCGTATCAATTTGGAAGTAACCGTCCAAGTGGAATGACTCGAGATGAATATTGCCAACAATATATCATCGACCATCTTTCTAATGTAAGTCAAAGTGAAGCACAAGAAATTGTTGAGAAGATTAAAATCGGCATTGATACCTTCAACCGTGGTATTGACACTTTTGCAACAGAAGACGGATTCAATCATCAAGCAGCAATAGCCTCTCTTATTAAAGGGAAAAGCCAACAAGAATGTTTCGATATTTTAGTAAACATCCTTCTTGTAGCACATGTTGCCAAAATTGATCCATCAGAATTCAACACGCTTACAGATGAGAAGCTCAAAAGCCTTCGCGAACAGATTATATCTGGACGAGAAGTAGCAGATGATACCATTGCAATACTACAACAAGAAGCAATTAATGCCATGGAAGAAATGAATATTATCGGAGCAAATATACCCGAAAGTATTGAAAGTTCTACTGGAGACATCACAGAATTACGTAAATTTCTCGCGGACAGCGACAACACACTTTACACTGCCGTTCTGACTTATATTGACAGCCGTAACGGTAAAATAAACGAGTTCAGCGAGTCAACGCCTGAAAATATTGGTATGACAGTTGCCGCCGGTATTCAAGAAGCTAAAGTTACCACACAACTGCAAGATAATATTATAGATCTTCCCACTTGGGCCAAATGGATTAAAATAATTGGTGGAGTATTACTCTGGGGAACACTTCTTCTTAGTGGTATCTTTCTTGCGTTCTTCGGTATTATGCCTTTATGTATGCTAATCTTCAATTGGCTCGGAGCCGGCACATTCGCAACAATTATCGCCCTAGCTGTCGCTCTTTATGGTTCTTTTGAAGTTTCCGAATTCATCCAAAAACATCTCATAGAACCAACTATTAATAAAGCGGGCGAACTTTATGACAAGCTCATTCAATGGATAGAAAAGAAACGTCAAGATAACCCTGCAACAATGGAGGCTGTACAAAACCTTGAAACTTCTGCTACAAATATTATGGAAACCGAATCAGGCACAAATGTACAACCGCAAGTGGTCCTTGAATAATAACTATGCATAACTATTGAGGGTAATTTCATACCCTCAATAGTTAGTTCTTACATAATAACTTAAGCAAAATGGAACCTATAACACTAGCACTCCTGGCAGTTGGAGCCTCAGTCACTTATATTATAAAAGTGGCAATAAAGAATTATAATACAGCACAACAGCTTCGAGATATTATAAACAAACATACCAATTATATTGACGCAACTTATGAGCCACATGGTAATGATTTACAAATGGCAGCAGCTTGTACAGAATCCCTAAACAGGAATTTTAAAGGAGAAGATATCCTTTCATGCTGGAATAAGATGTCAATCGACGAACGTAAACAAAAAGTAATAACACTTACTAAAGAAGCTGCTTCTATCATGGGAGTCGAAGTTAACAATATTGTTTTCGATGAATCTACAACACGCTATGGATCTTATAGTCCAAATGGTACTATTTATTTTAGCGAACCTTTTTTAGCATGCGACAGCCAAGGAGAAATAATACGCACCATCTATCATGAATTGAAACATGGAACCCAAGAGAAAGCAATCCAAGCGGGAACAAATAATCCGTACGGCTATGATACGCCAACACTGGTTGTTTGGGTAGAAAATAATCTCAAATATGAAAATGGCGACCAAGATTTTCTGTTTTATTACGGACAACAAATCGAAGTTGATGCTCGCGGATTTGCCCAATCGGTATTTCAAGGATAATAACATTCAATTGTATATAAACAACTATATAATAAAATTATGCGACCCTTATTCAAGAAACTATACATCTATTTGAAAAGTAGTAACCCCAATGTATCAATTCGTAGTATTTTAAGCATCTACATCGAAGTATTGGGAACATGCCAATCCACCAAAGAAGCTATTGAAGATTGGCTTGACACAGGAAAATTACCTAATAACGAGGTAAGGATAAAAGATAATCTACTCACCATAACAGTAGAAAGTCTAGTGAAGGACATGAAAATGAGTCCATTGCGAGCTTTACTAACAATTGATACTATTGCGCGTAGACTAGATGCATCAGCAGACATACTGAATGCCTGGCTACATCGTCCTGTTGTATCAGAAAGCATTGAAGAGTACCGAAAAAAAGTTGATCCTGAGATTCTTAAAATGGCAGATGAATTAATGGCGAAGGAAGAAGAAGAATACAGATCTCAGAATTCTGAAATAATGGAAGCTATTGACAAGTTATCAAAACAAGAGTAAAATATGAATCCAAAACACTATCTCCTTTCACAGCAAGGAGGACTAACAGAGGAACTAAAAAAAACACTGTTGGCCGAGATTCCTATTGTGTTTATTATTACAGATCAATTAGGACTTGTACATGAAGTTATATACAAATCACATCGTCTTATTGCACCGGTAAGTCGCAAACCTATGAAAGTTGACAAAGCCAACACTTCACAAAATGGGACTTCTGTCGTTCTCATGTCTGCAGACAAGACAAAAAAACCTCAAAATCTTTTTGCAAAAATTCCAATAGAAGTGAATGAAGACACAGGCGAAGTTAAGACAGATATAGAAGTTCCTTCACTTTTCCTCCAATTCCTTCCTGCCGGAGCACAAGATGCCGGAAATCCTAACACCAAAATCTGGCAGGATATCTACAAAGGGTTACAAAATCTCACCAGAGTTTCTAATGGCTTTGGCAACGAAGATATGGACTCTTTAACAGTATCTGCGCTCCGTCACTCTATGGCAATTATTGTCACCCCTCAGATACCATCTATTCCGGCTGACCTGAAACCTTATAGCAAAGTCATCTGGCTTGAGGCTATGAAAGAAGATGAAATTACGGACCTCATTACACAATTAGTCAAAAAACACGACGATAAAGAGATTGACCGTACAGGAAAAGAAATGAATTTTCTGGTACGACAACTAAAAGGACTTTCTGTAATTAAAATAGAACAAATATTTCGTCGATTAAAATTAGAGATCGGGCAAACTACACGTAAAAGCCTCATTGAGGACCACAAGAAAGAGTTCGAAAAAATCATCACTGATGAAAAAGCCGCACTAATTCGCACATCACCTATTCTTGAATATGTCAAACTTGGAAAAAAGCAAGAAGCAGCTGGCATGAAACGTTTTGACAATTGGTTAAAAGAAGTAAAACCACTAATTCTAAACTACGAACAAGCTCTCACGGAAGCGAGAATCAGTGCTCCTAAAGGAGTTTTACTTTCCGGCATACCCGGCTCTGGTAAATCTCTTATGTCCAAGACTATTGCTCGTAGTTTGGGGTTACCTCTAATCCAGTTAGATATGGGTAAACTTCAATCAAAATATGTCGGTGAATCTGAACATAATCTTGAAGAAGCGCTACACCTTGTTGAAGCCATGTCTCCCTGTGTGCTTTGGATTGATGAAATTGAGAAAAACTTCGCCGGTGTCTCCGGAGGTGCCGGTGATGGAGGAGTAACCAAACGTATGTTTGGAAAATTTCTAACTTGGATGCAAGAGAAAGACGAGCACGGCGTCTGTTGCTTCATTGTTGCCACCTCAAATGATGTCTCATCCCTTCCACCGGAACTCTTTCGCAATGGGCGTTTCGACCGGAAATATTTCTCATATATGCCATCAGCAGAAGAATGCCAAGCGATATTCAATGGAATTGTTTGTGGCCAAGAAGCTGCTTATGCCAAAGATCATGCAACAGGACACCTTTTTGCTGAAGATATTCTGAAAAAAGAATACTTTGCTCCTTTTCTTGATAACCTCATACTTGAACGGTATGATAAAGACTCAGGTCACATCAAACCTAACAATAAGTTTGTTACCGGAGCTGACATAGAAGCAATTATAGAAGGAGCAAAGAGGCGTATATACCATTCCGGAACTAAATCGACTGTTGTATTCACTCGCAATGCTTTTAACGAAGCTCTGAAAGAGACAATTTCCGAAACTCGAACCTATGGAGAAACCAATTTGCTTGATATGGTCAAATGTTTTGTTCAACTCTGCAAAGATAATTTCAGCTGTGTCGGAGAAAAAGAGGTCATTCCCTTTAGCAATGTTGACCTATTTACAGATAAAGAAGATGAGCATTTTTGCTGGAATGCCAATCATCTATCTTCACTCTGCAAATATGATGAGCAACTCTACACATGTACAGGACTCGTCATTACAAAACGCTGGAAAGATGTTTGTCCCCGCTAATTAAAAACAATAAATATGAAACTACAAGGTGTTATCATACTTCGAATTGAAGACTTTCGAGAATTTTTCCACTTTCCGGATTTCTGGAACTCACGCTTTGCATTTGCAAAATATTGGAAAGACAATAATCATCGCATTGCATTTTCTGATGACAGGAAAGTTTGGCAAATGTTAGATATTATCATCAGTTGGATTGAAGGAAAAGACTTAAACTCATATAAAGTGGAAGACAAATGTCTGAGAACAAGTAGCGACACGAATTTTGTTCTCTGGAACTATGATCATAGAATCACCAAACTTCCTGAACATAATATGCAAATAGGAGTTGCCGCATTAATGATTATCATTGAAGACAACCCGAAGGCTATTGACAGCATCTTTACCTATCTATTCGCTGAAGAAGGCATATCGGATGTGGACTGGTCAAAACCTGTCAATATAGTACATGCCGGTGAGTGTCACACTATCGAACAATACAAAAAAGAAGATAAGGGTAACCTTCGGAATGTTCTTATTGTCAATTGTTCAGAAGATGGAGAACCTGCTATTATAGAAATAAAAGGGCTTGAATCAGTATCCATTGAACCCGGTGGCTTTTCCCGGCTCTTGATGATTAGCAATAAAGCCGTAGGTTTTTTAACTAACCAAGAAGAATTTAAAGTCGATACATCCTCACATACTTCAATGACTCCCGATGGACAACCTGCTATAAGCTTCGTATCATGTCTGAATGGAGGCTATGCCTATGTCACAGACTACGGTAAAGTAAAGTGTACACTTCAGGAAATAAATCTTCGAGACGTTTCATTCCTGAAGGGGGAGCAAGCTGTTCATGTAGGTGTCAAATGTAATGGTCGCGAAGGATTCGTGCTCACTTCATACCGACGGTTGTTCATTTTCAACACAAAAAGCCTCACGCAAGGTCCTATTATGCAAACAGATGTCGTTTTCGCTCAATATGACCGGACTGACACTCTAAAGATTAAAACATTAAATTACTAAATAATAAATAATATGAAACAAAGTAAATCAGAACTTGAAGCATTATTAAATACAAATGCCTCAGTTGAAGCTATTCAAGACAATGCTCGTCAAATCATATTTGACAACATTGATGCACACGGACTAACTCCTCTGCAGAAACAGGCAATAGAAGCTATTTGCCACAGAGTAACCATTCCTCTGTCGATGGGTATTAAAATGCCCAATCTTCCCATTGTTTCATCGCAAGAAAAGATGGGGATATTTTCTCATATTTATAATCTTGCAATTTCTGCACTAATTGCATTATTAGGTGTTCTTATTTATTTTGAAATCTTATCTTTAAACATATCACTTCTTGTTACAATTCTTGCAATTTATCTTGCTGTCAGCTCTTTCAAGCTACACCAGATATCTGAAAAAGAAAAGGAACAAAAAGAAGAAAAAGCAGTTGAACCTACCCTCTATATTACAACAAGCATTACCGAAATAGAAAACTTTATTAATGAGCAGATTACAAGTATCAACCGGATCATCACAATCATAAAGGATTCAAACAAAGGTAATATCAAACAACCATTAGACCCATTAATGGACTCCCATTTGGAAATTCTCAAATGGATGCAGCGCCTTTACAACAATGCAGTACGATTGGAAAAAATTGGCACCGAACGTTTCAGAGAAGACATAAGCTATATTTTGGACTTTTTTGATTATGATCTGGTTATTTATTCCCCTGAAGAAAGTGAGAACTTCAATGTGGAACATATCAATATGGAAATACCAGAACCTAACACAGTAGCCCCGGCTATTTTCCGTCGTAAAGAAGAGGGGAGAGAGATTGTTCTGAAAGGAAAAGTTTTTCTGCCAGAAGTTTAGAACAGGCCCCAATGAGACTACCAATAAGACAGTCCCCATATCCCTAAACTAAATAATTCTACTATTATACTCTAACACATCAAACAACTATTCAATCATGAAAGAAGAAAAACAGTATTGCGTATGCATTGATTTTGGTCACGGAGAAACAACAGCCTCATATATTGACCTCACAGCTGTCTACCCGGAAAACAAAGAAGGAGCTTCTGATGTACCTAAACTCAATATTCTAAAAGGAAGTACTGACGAAGCACGCAAGGTGGAAACTGTTATTTGTCGAGGAGAAGACGGTCAATGGAAATTTGCCACAGATCAAGAAGACTTTGCCCGTCCGGATCTCGCTATGCAGTTCAAGGCCCAAGTTAATAATATGCAAGAAGACGATAAAGAGCATTATAAAGCTTTTATTAATCTCGTTTTTAAGGCTATTATTGCCAACAATGGTATCCTGCATTTCGATGAGAACAATCCGCAAGCCCGCAACTTCGATTTATGTATTGCCTGTCCTTCAGCGTGGGGTGAAGACGATAAAAATGGCCATAACTCCGTTATTGAAGATTATAAAAATTTCTTTTTAGAGGCTCTACCAATTAATGAGATCAAATTTGTCATTCGAGAAAGTGATGCTGCATTCTTTAAATTCATTCACTTAACCAAACAAAATCCTAATCTAAAAATTCTTGTTATAGATTTAGGTTCAAGCACTATTGATTTCACTTATTATCCTCACAATGAAAATAATAAATATCCACAAGGTGCAGCAAATGGAGCCAGTCGTGTAGAACGTGCTATTCAAGATTGGTGCACAGAAACACAAGATACATATAAAAAAGCAAAATCTGTTATCCCAGCTGTCCTGGAGGAAACAGACAACAAGAAAATAAACTGGGAAATGTCAGTACGACATTACATTAAGGAGCAAAAAGAAGTTTTTTACACAAAAAGCCAGAATAAAATGGGCTTAAATCTTCAAACTAGTAGAGTAGTAGGAGACATACTTACTGATAAAATTGAGACTAAGTATGATTGCTTGGATATTCTCTACCATTGTAATATTAATAAAGATTTTTTAGACGATCCGATTCTAACTGATTATCGTTCAGATTTAAAAGACGATCTCAAAAGGCTGCATGACAGTGGCGTTGCACCGGAAATGATTCTGTTAACAGGCGGTGCATCACGTATGCCGTGGATTAAGGATCTTGTAGAAGATGTTTTTCAAGGAACGGAGGTATTTTGCGACAATAATCCATCTTATGTAGTCTCTGATGGGATTGCCTTGTATGCTTACGCAGATAGTAAGTTCCGCAGAATGCTTGAGGAAATGGAAGCTGCCATCAAAAACGAATTCACGGATAATATACTCGTTGAGTTCATTGAAGGCATTGTTAATGATGCATTCAAGGAAGTGCAATTACCACCTATATTAAAAATATGCGATGATTTTATTGAAGGGAAGTTCACAACGTTAAGAGCTCTTCTCAGCAAAGTAGAGCAGCACAATAATAGTGTTATTGGAGCTAATGCAACTGAAATCAACATGCAAGTTTCCAAGAAAGTTCACGCAAAACTCGACAACATGATATCAGGTAAGATAAACAGAATCTTCCAAGAATGTTTTCATACCAAATCTTCTGTCTCATTTCAGCTTAATTGGAATGGAGTAGACTTTTCAAGTATTTTTATAGATAATGATTTTGATGCTACAATAATCGATGATATTGGTAATTATCTATTCTGTCAAGGCATATTTAGCGGCACGCTTAATTATGATAAAGAACGTGATTGGAGCGAACGTAAACAATTTGGCGAACACTTCCGCGAGTGCCAAGAAGGTGCAACGTTTAGCCTACCAGAATCTATCAGATTGTCTACATTAGCTGCATGCAATAGATCGATAAATCAAACACTCAACACTGTAAAAACGAAGGGGCTCTTCTGGATTTACTAACATATATGCTGCTTCTATAACATTTAGGAGTGGAAAACAAAGTACATCTTTTCCACTCCTAATTTTAATATGAAGCAGACATTTAGATACAACAACAATTCTACACTGACATTTATCAATGTAAACTATACTCAAACATTTTATCAATAAATTACTATAAGATGGAAAAACGATATTGCGTATGCATCAATTTTGGCAATGAAACAACAACTGCTTCGTATCTCAATCTTACTGCTACTTATCCACTAAACAAAGATGGATTCCTTGATGTACCCCAGCTTAACATTCTAAATGGGAATACTGACGAGACACGCAAAATTAAAACTGCCATTTATCGAAGTTATGATGGTCAATGGGAACTTGCCACCGAAAGAGAATGTTTTACAAAGAAAGGTATAGCAATACACTTTATAAACAAAATAGAGCGTGTGTCATTGGAAGATAAAGAACATTATACCGCTTTCATTCGTCTCGTTTTCCAAGCTATCATTGCTAACAATAGTTTTCTTTACTTTGATAACAATAATCCTGAAAATCGAAATTTCGATTTATACATTTGTTCATCAGGATGGAGCAAATACGACACGAATGATTACAATACAGTTATTGAAGACTATAAGAAATTCTTTTCAACAGTTCTTCCAATGCCTGTAACATTAATCAGTAGAGAAGATGCTATTTCTTTCTCATTCAGATCATTTAACTATCAGAAAAGGTCCTTGCTCATTGAAATAAATGCAGCCACCATTGACTCTATTTATGATTCGCCTATTGAAGGAAAAACTTTTTTTTCAGGGACTTGTAATGGAGTTGGGCATATTGCACGTGACATCCAAAATTGGTGTGCTGAGACACAAGAGACATATAAAAAAGCAAAATCTGTCATTCCAATTGTTCTAGAGGAAACAGACAACAAGAATATAAACTGGGAAATGCCTGTGCGTCATTACATAGAAGAAAATATGGAATACTTTTACTGCAAAAATTGTTCGCACCTATCACTAAATTTACCTTGTAGTCGTGTGTTAGGTGACATGCTGGGCGATAAAGTTGAGGAGTATGATTGCCAAGACATCTTGTATCACTGCAATATCAGAGAAGAAGTATTGAATGAAATTTTAGCAAACTACAGATTAATGTTAAAAAACGATTTCAACAAACTGCATGATAGTGGCATTATGCCGGAAGTAATTATTTTAGTTAATAATGTATTTCCTGTACCATGGATAAAAGAGCTTATAAAAGATATTTTCAAAGGCATACAAATCATTTCCCGTCATGGTTCTCATATCGTTTCTGATGGCATTGCCTTATATGCCTATTCCAATCATAGACTTCAGACTACCATTAAATCAAAATTTACCGAAATAATCAATAGAGAATTCAGTGGTACAATGCAAGAGTTCTTGTTAGAAAGTTGCAATAATTTCATCGACAAGGACATAACAGTACCAGCTTTTGAAAAATATGAAAATAATATTGCAAGAATCAATGCATCGCTTATCAAAAAACATGTATCTGGTGAATATACCAAGAAAAGCAAGCAATGAATTAAGATAAATAGCCTTTGTCTCAGGTTTCACATTATACTGCAATAGGAGCACATCAAACCTCCTTCTCTTATCATATCGCCCAATAGTTATTTTTCTTTTTTAGTTGCAAGATTTCTCTGTCCGCCTACTCTATATAAATGAATAACAAAAAGAACTATCATGGAAAAGAAAACAATTATCGTTCCCCTATTATGGGAAAAGCTCAGCGACTATGCCAGAAGAGCAGGAAGAGTAAGTGCACGCCCTTTACTCTTATTGTATTATGTAATGAAAAGCC
>OIAA01000644.1_pt1 | contig 12873 bp, 8 predicted proteins | sample 1580591 | NCBI WGS metagenome assembly OIAA01 (sample SAMEA3882556, study PRJEB24775) | human gut metagenome | biome: human-associated habitat; feature: intestine environment; material: feces | place: Netherlands | collected 2009/2010
AATTTAAACAAATTATTAATCAGAATTCTGTTGCATTTGCAAGTTGAATTCAGCTGATAAAAAGAATGGTGACAGATGCCCATAAAGTGACATCACGGAAGACACGCACAGATTCGGCATAATTGTCCAACATTTGCTCCATAGAACGAAATACAAGGTCATCTTGCGGATATAGACGGCTCATATCCTCGTTCAATCGGCGCAGGTTGTCATCAAACGGTTCTTTAAGGCGGGCCTCCAGACAAAAGGCTGTGAAAGATGCCTTTAACAAGCAAAGTAGCTTCATGCCTCCAGAAATCGTATGACACAGTCTTACCTATGGGATTTTCATCACCAAATACCTGCCGTACTGCCGTTTCTGAAAGGAAAACTACATCTGGATTCGCTAAATCCTGCGGATTTCCTTTCACTACATCCAAACCGAGAACAGAAAAATAGAGCGTATCAGCAACCACAGTCTTCAATTCCAACGGACGGTTGCCCAACTTATATTTGTCACCAAACAGTGAACAACTGACCGTAGCTCCTTGTACCTTATCAGAAAATTCTTCAGCTATCACATTAGGAACCGGAATAATAGTGTAGGAACTTTCTCCCCCTTCCAACACTCCATTTTTCAACCAACCCGTCTTCACAATATAAAGGTTATCCGAATCATGATAAAAGTTATCAAAACTCAACTCGAATGCAATCCGTGCAAATAGAAATACAGACATCAGCAGTCCCAATGCCAAAGATACAATCTTAATGGCATTGGAGCCTTGCTTGTGCAACAAGCTTTGTAATGTATAATAAATGTGCCGCCTCATAATTTCCTGAAGTTATTTTTTATTCGCTCTTAATGCTCTTTACCGGATTCTCATTGGCTATATGCCATGCTTTGACTACCACCACCAATACAATGAGTGCCAGCAAACAAATGCCCAACAGCACAAACCATCCAACGGAAAGTAAGGAGCTGTCCGGAAACTGCTCCATCCAGATACCCGAAATATACCAAGCAAAGACAATTCCAATAATCACAGCACCGACAGCTACCTTTAGAATGCCTACCGATAGTAAACGGAGAATATCAAAAGCCTCTCCTCCATTCACCTTACGGACGGCAATCTCTTTGGAACGGCGCTGTGTCTCGTCACTGACGTAGCCTATCAAACCCATCAGGACGATAAACAAAATGCAAATACTCGTAGCACACACTATGTTCCGAAACCGCAATACACTTTCATTCTTCACTTCACGTATCCGTTCATAGGTCTCAAACTCCAACGAGCAAGTAGGGAATGCCTCGCTCACCATTTCGTTCAACCGCTTTACATTCTCCTCCACCGGTCCCTTCATACGGACGTTGAACACGCGTACACCTTTTTCATTATAGATAAAAGCCGTATTTGTCAGTTCTTCAAAGAAACCCATATTGCGAATATCATCTACCACTCCTACCACCGTAATCGGTCCGTCCATTTTCATCCAAGAGAGGTCGATGGGTATTTTCTTCCCTATGGACTCATTACTCCATTTCATCGTTTCCACCATCTTCCTGCCTACCACCGCTTCACCTTCATGCTGCGGCCACGAACCCTCTACCAATTCCATACCCATTACCTCCGGAAAATCTTTTCCGATGAACTGATAATGCAGTAGGTCAATGGAATTGCCTTGTACATTCCTCAACATAGCGGTATTGTACGTTTGCAGCATACCGAATGTTGTGAATGCTACAGCTTCCACATAAGGCTCCCTACAAATGGCATCGGCTACATTCCTACCCAGTTTCATATCTCCCGACAAGTCCGCCATGACAAGTCCGGACGTACGGAACCCCACACTACGCTTCATCAAATCGCGGTACTGCAAAACGGTAGTAAACAGCATGCCCAATATAAAGGCAACACCCGCAAACTGCACAAACAGCAGTCCCCGCTTCCACGAACGCTTGTTTTCCGTATAACGGCGGAAAACCTGTGTCACGGGGATGCGGGCATACATATATCCCGGCAGAACACCTGCCACCAGAAAAAGCAGCAATACCGTCAATACCGGCACATACATGTTCTCCATAGTGAATACATCAGCCAGACGGGAACCAACCATATCCTGAATAATGTCACTGAACAAGTGCATCAGCAACACACAACAGCCCACAGACACCAACACAATCAATCCCGTTTCCCACATGAACAAACCTAATATATGCCCGCTACTTGCACCACAGCATTTATGTACTCCTACAGATTTGGCACGGCGATTTATGGAGGCAATGGCAGCCAGCACATAATTCATGATGGAAACAAAGAAAATGGAGAAACCCAATACCCCCAGAATCAATAGCCTACGTATATTATCCGGATAACTGAGATAGACATCGGGCAATGCCATTACACTGAATTCCAGATATTCCGTATCTCCCAGACGAGTGTCCATAAACTGCTCCACAGCTTTCTGTATTCCTTGATTCATAATGGACACGTCCTCCGCATGCTTCAAACGGAAAAGAATATAATAAATATTGTTCTGCTTCCACGTTCCTCTACCGTAACGCCACTCAAAGGCCTCCAATGAAAGTAATACATTATGCGGCAATATAGTATTCCCCGGTACATCCTGGTAAACACCCCGCACTGTCACATTAAACTCTTTCTCCACCGAAATTTCTTTCCCTATAGGGTCCTCATCGCCAAATAATTCATGAGCCTTGCTTTGTGAAAGAAAGGCATTGTTGCCGTTTATCAAGTCATGCGGGTCTCCTTTCAGTACTTGCAGCCCTACTGTCTGCAAATAAAGTGTATCAGCAAACAAAACTTGCACATCGTCCAGATGCTTATTGTTTACGTACAGCCTTGGCTGCCAAAAATCAACAGCCCGGCTGGCACATTCCACCAAATCCGGAAACGTCTCCCAAATGTCGGTAGCAGCCGGACGAAAAGTACCATTGTCATATTCCTCAGACGGAACACCGTCCTTCACACTTTGCAGACGCAGCAACGCCACCCGTTCCGGCTCTTTGTAGAAGCTCTCGTAACTCAGTTCATAAGCAATCTGAGAAAAAAGAAGAATGCCCACCAACAAGCCCAAGGTCAGAGAGAAGAGTTTGACGAAATTTCCCCCGCGACCGCGCAGCAATGTTTGTATCGTATAATATAGTTGTCTCATAATATCATTTCAATTTACTCTTCTCGTCCATAATCAAATATAATTAAAGTTTATTCACTCTTGATACTGTCTACCGGATTCTCATTGGCAATCCGCCATGCCTTGAATACTACACAACCGATGATGAGCAATAGTACAATGCATGCAATAAGCAAGAATCCACAGATACTAAAATCCACTCCCTCCACAAACTGCTCTATCCAGACACCGCCTATATACCAGGCTCCCAGCCCTCCAAGAAAAACGGCCGGCAAGGATATCCAGAATATATCCTTCGAGAAAAGCCGGAGAATGGATGACGCTTCCGCACCATTCACTTTACGGATGGCAATTTCCTTGCTGCGGCGTTGTATCTCGTCATTGATGTAGCCAATCAACCCCATTAACGTAACAAAAAGGATGGTTATGGCAGCCAGTAAAGCTGCATTACGGAAATCCGTGACGGTACTGTTCTGGTCGTCAATGACCTTGTGAAACGAGGAAAATACAATGTCACGGGTAGGAAACAGCTTTTCCATGTCTTCATTCAAACGCTTGAGGTTATCGTCAAAAGGCTCTTTCAGACGTAATTGGATGTTTCCGGAAAATCGGTCAAGATAAGTTGCATACATAGGTTGCACCGCCACATAAGCGGCATTGGATGTGGCAAAGTCTTTCAGTACACCTACAATATTGCCCGCTATGCGATCGCCGTTGCGCACTTGCCTGCCTATCGGTTTATCTTCCCAATGCATCATTTTCAAAAATGTTTCATTGACCAATATCTGCCCAGGAGCATCCATATTCTTGCCTTCCGCAAATTCCAACTTCATAAACGGGGCATAGTCCTTGCCAAATTCCACCCAACGCATGCTCATCCACTGCCCGTTATCAGTCGTAACCCCTTCTCCACTCAATCCGTCTGTAAGAAGATTACCGCTACAAGCTCCATCTTCCACATAAGGCAAAGAAAGCATCACACTACGATTTGCATCGCTTTCCGCATCCGAGTCAAAGGATACGCCCGAAGCATAAGCCACCCGGTGGTAATCGAATCCACGTTCTTTATTGGTGATGTAATGGCTCTGCATAAGCACCAGCCCCAACAAACCGAAAATAAAGGAGGTACCGGCAAACTGCACAAACAAGAGCGGACGTTTCCAGCCTTTCTTGCCTTCAGTGTACCGGCGGAAAACCTGCGTCACCGGAATGCGGGCAAAAAGCTGCCCGGGCAACATGCCGCCTATCATAAACAAAATGACTATCACTGAAAGCGGTGCCCAAATGTTTTCCCAAGAGAAAAGACCAGCAAGACTAACGTCGAGCATGTCCTCCAACGGCTCACGGAAATTAAATAGAAGCAGCGCTACAAGCAGCAAGGAAGAAAGCATGATGACTCCGGTCTCCCATAAGAACATACCGAAAATAGTTCCCGTATTTGCCCCACTACATTTATGTACGCCTATAGCTTTGGCACGACGGTTCATGGCTGAGATGGAAATAAGCACATAATTCATCGCCACAATAAAAAGTATGGCGGTTCCCAGCGTCAACAGAATCCATACCATACGCATGGTACTGATACCAAATTCCATACGGTAGTCCTTTATCGGAACCAGACTGATAAACACATCATCGCTCTTGCGCACCTGCTCGGCAAGTTTCTCTATTCGGGTGTTCACATCGTCCAGTTGCACCCCCGAGCGCAGACGGACAAAGGACATATAGCTGTCTCCACCTCCCCATCCCCAGTATCCCCAATGATGCTTGAAGGAGGTAGCCAGAGACATCACGACACCACTTCCATAGAAACTGGAGTTTTCGGGGAAATCTTCAAAAATGCCCTTCACGGTCATTGACATCTGTTTGTTATAGACCACCGTCTGCCCGATGGGATTCTTATCGGCAAACATGCTGCCGGCCAGCTCCCTGCTGATGAAGACCACCTCCGGATTATTCAGCTCGCGAGGGTCTCCACTGACAACATCAATGCCCATAGTGGCAAAGAAACAAGAATCGGCCGTCATGGCATTGGTCTGGAAACGGCGTTCATTGGCAAACCAAGCCGAATTGCTCCACCATTGCTGGGTGACGGTAACACTCTCCACCTCGTCAGGCAGGTTTTCGGCAATGGTACCAGCCACCGGTCCAAGAGTTATATGCGAAGGATGATACTCGTTGTTGTAATACCATACTGTTTTGACAAGACACAAACGTTCATGGTCCTTGTAGCAGGTATCATAATTGAGCTCGAATGCCTGACGGGAAAAAATGAGGATACTGACTGCCAACCCCAGTCCCAAGGAAATAATCTTGATGAGGTTGGAGCCTTTTCCTCGTATCAGTGTCTGAAGAGTGTAATATAGTTGTCTCATGGAAGTTGTTTTAAAAGTCTGTTACAAATCCTGCGCTGCCACACTTGCCACCACACTACCGTCGAAAAGATGTATCGTGCGGTGTGCAAACGAGGCGTCGTGCTGGCTGTGGGTCACCATAATAATCGTAGTACCCTCTTTATTCAGTTCTGTCAACAGATTCATCACCTCAGCTCCGTTCTTGGAGTCCAAGTTACCGGTAGGCTCATCGGCGAGTATCAGCTTGGGATTGGTTACGACCGCACGGGCTATCGCCACACGCTGCTGCTGACCGCCGGAAAGCTGTTGCGGGAAGTGTTTGGCACGGTGGCTGATGTTCATTCTTTTCAGTATATCCTCTACCATACGCTTACGTTCACCCGCCTTTACGCCAAGATACGTAAGGGGAAGTTCCACATTCTCGTAGACGTTCAGTTCGTCTATCAGGTTGAAGCTCTGGAACACGAATCCCAGTTTCCCCTTACGTACGCGTGTACGTTCCTTTTCTTTCAAGTCCGCCACTTCCTGGCCGAGTAGCTTGTAACTGCCCTCAGTAGGATTGTCCAGCAGTCCCAGAATATTCAGCAAGGTGGATTTGCCGCAACCGGACGGCCCCATAATGGCTACAAACTCTCCCTCCTTTACATCGAGGTTTACGTGATTCAATGCTACCGTCTCTACTTCCGAAGTACGGAATACTTTGCTGATGTTGTTAATCTCAATCATGATATTTAATGTTTTAATATTGTTTTATTCGCTCTTAATACTATTCACCGGATTCTCGTTCGCTATCCGCCAGGACTTCCAAAGTACGCAGGCTACGATAATCACCAAATTGGCCATCACTACCAGTACGTATACTGCCCAACTGATGTGAATACGCTCCGCAAACTGTTCCATCCACATTCCGTTGACATACCATGCTACCACCGTACCGATGACAACTGCCGGAGCCGCCACCACAAGTACATCCCTCGACAGCATTTCCAAGATGCCGGAAGCCTCTGCCCCGTTCACTTTACGGATGGCAATCTCCTTACTGCGGCGGCGTACCTCGTCGGTGGTATACCCAATCAGTCCCATCAGCATGATGAAGAACATGGTCACTGCCGCCATCAAAGTGGCATTACGGAATACACGGACAGAATTATAACTATTCTCTATTCTTTTCTCATAGCCGGTAAAGTCAATAGTCTGGTCACGGAAAGCTTCGGCTACATCGCGGTTCAGCTTCTGCAGATTTTCGGTAAAGGGTTCTTTCAAACGGACATGTACCGTTCCATAAAAATTCTTGTTTCCCCGGGCTATGAAAGGCATTTTCTCGGTTCTGAAACTCTCTATCTGGAAATCCTTCAACTGCCCTACGACCTTGAACGTATTCCCTTCGGTATATACCGTACGGCCCACGACGTCGTCTCCCCAACGCATCATCTCGGCAAAGGTTTCGTTCACCACGACTTCCTCTTTATCGCGCGCCATACGTCCCGTCTTCATAGTCATGCCCATCAAAGCAGGAAAATCCTCGCGCATGAAATAAGAAGAACGGCAAGAGAAAAGTGCCTGCCCGCTCTCACTATGAATCATCGAACCGCTATATCCGCTAATGGGCGTGCTGTTGGCACTGGAGACCGCTTCCACGTAGGGCAATCCCTTGAAGAATTGATAAGCCGCGTCACGCGTCGCTTCATTATCCCAGTAGGCATTGCCTATGGCTATCTGCTTGGGATTATACCCCATATCCTTTTTCAGTACATACTGATATTGCGACATCACCACACACATCAATCCACTAATGAATGCCACGCCTGCAAACTGGACAAACAGCAACGGACGCTTCCACCCCTTTTTCCCCTCGGTATAGCGGCGGAACACCTGCGACACGGGAATACGCGCAAAGAGCCGGCCCGGCAACACGCCTCCCACTATAAACAGCAGAAGCACTACCGACAACGGTACCCAGATACGCTCCGGAGCCAACAAGGTGGAGAGCTTTACAACGACCGTGTCTTCCACAAAATCGCGGAAGTTGAGCATTATCAACACCATCAGCAGCAATGCCGCCGCAATGATGATACCCGTTTCCAGCAAAAACATGCTGAAAACCGTGCTACCGCTCGCACCGCTGCATTTATGTACGCCTACCGACTTGGCGCGGTAGCTCAAAGAAGAAATGGAAATCAGCACATAGTTCAACGCCGCAATGAAAAGAATGGCAAAACCAAGAATGCTCATGATGACACGCATCCGCTGCACATCATCATAATTGCGGTATGTATCACGGATGGGCTGCACAAAAGCCGTGTAACCGTACTCTTTCTTATCTTCTGCCGGGCGATATTTGTCTATCATGGCATCAATACGCGCATTGACAACAGATTTGTCGGCACCGGGACGGAAACGGATAAACTCTACCCAACTGTCTCCCCCGCTCCACGAGTAGTTATTCCAGTTGCGGCTCCACAAGGTAGGCATCGAGATAACCGCTTCCGGATTGATTGTGGCGTTCTCAGGCAAATTGGCATAGATTCCCTTCACCGTCAGGTCAAACTGATGGTCATAATTAAGCGTTTTCCCTATGGGATTCTCCTCACCGAACACTTTCCTTGCAAAGCGTTCACTCAAGAAAATAATATCCTTCTGCACCAAGTCCTTTTCGGGATTCCCGTTCAGGACGTCGATACCCATGGTACGGAAGAACAGCGAATCGGCTGCAATCTTCCTGTCGTCAAGACGCACGCTTCCATTGTAAAGGGGAGCAGATACCATAGACGTGCTCAAACTTACCGCCGACTCCACCTCTTTGGGGAAGTTCTCCAAAATGGCCCCTGCCACGGGACCGCAATTCCACTCCTGAGGCTCAAACTTCTCCCCTTTCACCGAGAATATCGACCATACCTGATACAAGTTATCATAATCCTTGAAGCAAGTGTCAAAACTCTGTTCATATGCCACGCGGGAGAAAAGCAGAATACTCATCGTCAATCCCAATCCCAAAGAAATGACCTTGATGATATTCGAACCGCGTCCCCGCAGTAAAGTCTGAATTACATAATAGATTTGTTTCATTCCGTTTATCGTTTATTAGATTTATTTTCTTGCTTTTCATATTGCAGAAAGCGTGCCAAAGAATGCACAAACCTGATTATCAGCACACATCTCATAATTAAAGAAGAAAAAAGTGTCTAATTTTTAGACACTCCCGTCTAAAAATTAGACAGAGGCCGAATCTCTGTTCAGCCTCATAGAACAAAAAAAAGGGAAATTAGAAAAGAATCCATAAGAATGAAAACTTTACCTTTGTACACCGTTTTCTATAGATAAGAGTATAAACGTAAAATGAAGCACCTGCACATGAAATCCCCCAAACTCTTATATCCTTCATTCCTATGCCTGCTCATGGCCGGCTGCGACATGATAGATTATCACCCTTACGATGTACACATCAGCGGTGAAACCGATGTCAATGCCCACAACATTGCCCAAATAGAGCAGAACTGCCAGAACAAGACAACAATCCGGTTCGTAACAATGGGTGACTCCCAGCGCTGGTATGACGAGACCGACGACTTTGTAAGCCACCTCAACAAGCGGGACGACATAGATTTCGTCATTCATGGCGGAGACGTCAGTGACTTCGGTGTAACAAACGAGTTCCTTTGGCAACGGGACATTATGAACAAACTCAAGATACCCTATGTGGTACTTCTCGGCAACCACGACTGCCTGGGCACGGGCGAAGAGACTTATCGCGTAATATTCGGAGACCCCAATTTCTCCTTCATTGCAGGACGGGTAAAGTTTGTCTGCCTGAATACCAACGCCATCGAATTCGACTACTCCCGCCCCATTCCCGACTTTGAATTTCTTGCCGCACAGATAAGCGACCGTGAAGAGGAATTCGATAAAACCGTTGTGTCCATGCATATACGCCCGTTCTGCAACGAGTTCAACAATAATGTGGCACACGTATTCCAGCGTTACATCAAGGAATTTCCCGGACTGCAGTTCTGTACATCCGCACACGAACACCATCGCTTCGAGAAAGACCTCTTTGAAGATGGGATAATGTATTACATGAGCGACTGCATGAAGAACCGCAATTACTATATATTCACCATAACCCCCGACGGATATGAACGCGAAGTGGCATATTATTAATCACCTGGCATGCGCCGTCGTCTTCTTGTCGGTATGCTCTTTTTCTGCTTTTTCACAAGAGAGAGATACCATCTTCATCATAGAACACGATACCGTATGGATGGACCTGCAACCGGATGCCGTCATTGAAAGCCAGACCAGAGAGAACCGTTATGACCGCCGCGTACACCGCTACCGCAGGCATTGGGAGGCCTTGATTCCGACGCACACCAAAATTCAGTTTGCCGGCAATATGGGGTTGCTGTCATTCGGTACCGGATGGGATTACGGCAGAAGAAACCAATGGGAAACAGACGTATTCTTCGGAGTATTGCCCAAATATGACTCCAAACGTACCAAGCTGACATTCACCGTCAAGCAGAACTACCTTCCCTGGAGCCTGCAAATAAAACAGAGCCGTTTTTCTGTAGAACCGCTGGCTTGCGGTATGTATCTGAACACGGTATTCGGCGATGAATTCTGGGTCAATGAACCGGAACGCTACCCTAAAGGATATTATGGTTTCTCCTCTAAGGTACGCATCCATGCATTCTTAGGACAGCGCATCACTTACGACATCGACCCGCAACGACGGTTCACGGCCAAAGAAATCACTTTCTTCTATGAAATAAGTACATGTGACCTATATGTAGTCAGCGCCTTCACCAACAAGTATCTGAAACCCAAGGATTATCTGAGCTTGTCATTTGGCATCAAACTGCAACTGCTATAAATTTTTTCAGTACCGCCATGAGCTCTTACTGAAGTTGCTACAAACTAATTTCTGTTTTACTTAAATCTATTCGTCCCACAATCGTTATATTATCGTCCGACAGCTGTTGAATTATCGTCCAACAGTTATCGGACGATAATTCAACAGCTGTCGGACGATTAATTCTTAGTAAGCAAAAATATAGAATAAAGCATATAATACAGATAAATCATTAACTTTGCCTGCAGAAAACAGAAATAGTTTATGGCCAAAAAAAACGGAAACATCCTGATTGTCGATGATAACCGAGGCGTACTTACCGCCTTGCAGCTTTTGTTAAAGCCATATTTTGAAGGGATAATCACACTTCCCTCTCCCGTAACCCTGCCCAGCGTATTGCGAGAAAGGTCATGGCAAGTGGTTCTTCTTGACATGAACTTCACCTCGGGCATCAATACCGGCAACGAGGGACTATACTGGCTCCATAAAATAAAGAAGCAATGTCCCACCCTGCCCGTAGTGCTGTTTACCGCCTATGCCGACATTGACCTTGCCGTACGGGGAATCAAGGAAGGAGCCACAGACTTCGTCGTGAAACCCTGGAACAACCAGAAACTGGTGGAAACCTTACTGAATGCCGTATCAGCTTCTGAAACAAAATCTCCGGCCAACGGCCCAAATGCCGGACGTACGGCAGAAAGCAGCCACCTGTTTGCAGATACCCGCAACATGTATTGGGGAAACAGCCCCGCCATGCAGCAGCTCCGCCTTTTGGTGGAAAAAGTGGCCTCTACCGATGCCAATATCCTTATTACGGGCGAGAACGGTACCGGTAAAGAGATGCTGGCACGCGAAATTCACTCCCTTTCACCGCGCAACCGGCAGGAGATGGTAAGTGTGGATATGGGTGCAGTCACCGAAAGCCTTTTCGAGAGCGAACTGTTCGGCCACATGAAAGGCTCTTTCACCGATGCCCATGCCGACCGTGCCGGCAAGTTCGAAGCAGCCAGCCGCAGCACCCTCTTTCTCGATGAAATAGGCAATCTCCCCTACCATCTGCAAGCCAAACTGCTGACCGCCATCCAACGACGCAGCATTGTCCGTGTAGGCAGCAACACTCCCATTCCCGTAGACATACGGCTGATTTGCGCTACAAACCGCAATCTGCCCGAGATGGTGGCAAAAGGCGAATTCCGCGAGGACCTGCTATACCGCATCAACACGATACATCTTGAGATACCCTCGTTGCGCGAGCGGCCCGAAGACATCATCCCCCTTGCAGAACTTTTCATCGCCCGCTTCTGCAAGCAATATGACAAGCCCCCCGTCCGCCTGACGGACGGCGCCCGCGAGAAACTTACGCTCCACCCCTGGTACGGCAATATCCGCGAACTGGAACATGCCATCGAAAAAGCCATTATCATCTGTGACAACGAAACCCTTCCAGCAGAACTGTTCCAGCTGGCACGGCGAACCGGCACTCCCGAAGCAGCCGCATCCACGCTCGAAGAAATGGAAATGCAGATGATACGGAAGACGCTCGACAAATGTAGCGGAAATCTCTCTGCCGTCGCCGCACAGCTGGGTATCACCCGCCAGACGTTGTACAACAAAATGAAGAAGTATGGCCTTTAATTATTCATTCCGCGTTGCCGTCAGTCTGGCAGTAGCGCTCCTTGCAGGGGTGATGTGGACTGTGGACGTATTTTGGGGCGCGCTCTGTACTGCGCTGCTTCCCATAGCCCTGTACTGGCAGCAGAAGCTATACCGCCATCATGTGCGGAAGGTGCTTTTCATGCTCGACGCCATCGAAAACAACGACAATGCCATCCACTTCTCCGAAACGGAAAACACTGCCGACGCACGCCTCGTGAACCGTGCATTGAACCGGGTTGCCCATATACTTTATAATGTGAAAAGTGAAACAGCCCAGCAAGAAAAGTACTACGAACTCATCCTGGACTGCGTGAATACCGGTATCCTTGTCCTGAACGACAATGGTGCCGTATATCAGAAAAACAGCGAAGCCCTCCGTTTGCTGGGCCTCAATGTCTTTACCCACGTCAGTCAGCTGAACCGCGTAGACCCGCGTCTTTCGTCCCTTCTTGCCAATTGCCGCCCGGGAGACAAACTGCAAATGCCTTTCAACAACGAACGAGGCACTGTAAACATGTCTGTCCGCGTCAGCGACATCACAGTCCGTAAAGAGCATCTGCGCATCCTCGCCCTGAACGACATCAACAACGAGCTGGACAACCTCGGCTCCCAGCTGTCCGACAAGGGCTCCGCCGATTTCGCCAACAACTACGGCGAAGTCACGGACGCGTTCTTCAGCATCGCCGACATCATTCCCGACAAGTTCAAGGGCCTGTACGAGATGCTGGTCAAGCTGACCAGCAAGGCCAACCTCAAGGCCTACGCCAAGTCCCTGCCGTACCTGGCCAAGTCCAAGCGCGGCTTCAACCTGTTCGAGATCACCGACCGTTCCGCCGCGAATGAGGGCGTGACCGTCGGCACCGTTACCGACAACGGCTTCGG